>WBZS01000442.1_pt1 | contig 55297 bp, 55 predicted proteins | sample 5204201 | NCBI WGS metagenome assembly WBZS01 (sample SAMN12344357, study PRJNA552823) | activated sludge metagenome | biome: Activated sludge suspended growth; feature: Nitrification reactor; material: Wastewater; isolation source: activated sludge from nitrification reactor of wastewater...
CGGCGGTGCCACCTTGTTCTTCACGACCTTCACCCGAGTCCGGTTGCCCACCGCATCGGTGCCGTCCTTGAGAGTCTCGATGCGGCGCACGTCCAAGCGCACCGACGAGTAGAACTTCAATGCCTTGCCACCGGTCGTGGTCTCCGGCGACCCGAACATCACGCCGATCTTCTCACGCAGCTGGTTGATGAAGATCGCAGTCGTGTTGGAGTTGCTCAGCGCCCCCGTCATCTTGCGCAGGGCCTGGCTCATCAGCCGCGCCTGCAGACCGACGTGGCTGTCCCCCATCTCGCCCTCGATCTCCGCCCGCGGTACCAGCGCCGCCACCGAGTCGATGACCAGGATGTCCAGCGCACCCGAGCGGATCAGCATGTCGGCGATCTCCAGCGCCTGTTCACCGGTGTCGGGCTGGGAGACCAGCAGCGCATCGGTGTCGACACCGAGCTTTGCGGCGTATTCGGGGTCCAGTGCGTGCTCGGCGTCGATGAACGCCGCGATGCCGCCCAGTGCCTGCGCGTTGGCGACCGCATGCAGCGCCACGGTGGTCTTGCCCGAGGACTCCGGTCCGTAGACCTCGACCACCCGGCCACGCGGCAACCCGCCGATGCCCAGTGCGATATCGAGTGCCACCGAACCGGTGGGGATCACCTCGATGGGCTGCCGAGTCTCCTCGCCCAGCCGCATGACCGAGCCCTTGCCGTAGTTCTTGTCGATCTGGGCCAGAGCCAGGTCGAGCGCCTTCTCACGATCCTGCGAAGCGGCGGCCATGATGTCTCCTTGCGTGGGTGGTACTGCGTGGTTCGCTGTGTCTCGTGCGCCACGGTATCGGCGGGGTCTGACAGAACCCCGCACACCTTGGACGCACCACCATCGGTATTCGGTTCCACCGCCGAGAGTACACACTCCTCGAACGTCTGTTCGTCAACGACACGCCGCGGCGCGTCTCACCACCGGGAGCGCGGAACGTCGAAGTCGGCGCACAATGCCTGCCACACATCGCGCGGGTCCACCCCGTCTTCAATGGCCTGCGCGCCGGTGCGGCCACCGAGACCGGTCAACACGTGGTCGACCAGCATCGATGCGGCCGTCTGCTCGCCGAATTGCTCGGTCATCAGTTCGGTGAAGTCGGTCAGGCGCATGTCGCCGACCCTACGTCAGCCCGGGGCCGAGTGCCCGTTCGACGACGGCAACCGGATCGACCGTCGACGCCCCCGACACCGCGACCCGGCCGGCCGCGGCGGAGAATCCGGGGTCGGCCAATACCCGGTTGACGGCCGCGGCGATCGCCGACGGTTCGAGTGCGCAGACCGTGACCCCCGCACCCAATCGGGACACGCGTGCGGCCAACTCCTGCTGGTCCCCGCCGCCGGGAACCATCACCACCGGGACCCCGGCGCCCAGCGCCTTGGCCAACATGCCGTGCCCTGCGCCGCAGACCGCCACCGATGCCGAGGCCAGCACCTCGTCTTGGCGACCCGTCCCCGTCACGAGATCGGCGATCCCGGCCGCCGGTCCCCCCCGGCATTCCGCCTCCGACGGCATCCCGAGCCCGGAGAGCACCACGCGCACCCGGCGGCCAAGAATGTCTGCACCCAAGGCGCGCAGCGCAGCAAAGGCGAGGCCCCCTTGCCCGGTCGCCGCCGTCGACGGCGCAACGAGCACGAGCGGATCGGTCGTGTCCGGGACCTCGAACCGGGTTGTCGTCGGCTCCCACAACAGCGGCCCGACGAGGTGGGTGTCCGCGGGCCAATCGGGTCGATACACCTCCAACTCGGGCCACGTCGCGATCATGCGTGCCGCCGGCCGCTCCGGGCCGTGCAGCCCGATCCCCGCCCGCGCGCGGGTCCGCTGGCGCTCCCCCGTCGCCACCGCCCGGGCGCTCAGCGCCCGCAAGGCACGGTCGCGCAACCGCCCGGCAGCACCCTGCCCGGCGGCCAGACCCATACCGATCGGCGGCAGCCCGCGTGACTGGTCGTAGAGCGGGTGCGGGCAGAGCTCTGCCCACGGCAGACCGATCGACTCTGCGGCCCAGCCGCCCGCGCGAGTGATGACATCGCCGATCACCGCGTCGTATCCGTCGCTCAGTTCTGGGGCCAACAACACGGCCATCCGCGCGGCCCTGGTGCTCAGCTTCGCGCCGGCGTCGTCGTCATCGTCGTCGGCGGTGGCCGCCAGGCCGGGCAACCCGGCCACTGCGGCGCCGACCAGCTCGACCCCGGACCAGCGCGTACCGGTGAAGACTGTGGCGGCGTGGCCCGCGGCCCCCAACAGTTGGGCGAGGGCGAAGGCCGGAAAAGCGTGGCCGGCCTCGTCGCCGGCCACGAGGGCCACTCGCACGCTGGCGTCTAGTCCTGCGCGGGCTTGGCCTGCGGCTTCTTCTCCAGTGACGGCGCCGATGCGGAATCGCCCCCGGGCAGCTCGCCCATGCTCGCCCGGATCTGCTCGAGTCGGGCGTGGCCGGCCAGCTTGGTGCTCGACGCCTCCACTTCCGCCATCCGTCCCTGCACCGAGTTGCGGGCGAGTTCGGCCGAACCGAGCGCATTGGCGTAGCGCTGCTCGATCTTTTCGCGCACCTGCTCGAGGTTCGGGGTGTTGCCGGGCACGGTCAACTCACTCATCTGCTGCAGCGACGCACTCACCTGCTCCTGCATCTTCGCCTGTTCGAGCTGGGTGAGCAGCTTGGAGCGCTCGGCGAGCTTCTGCTGCAGCATCATGGCGTTGCGCTCGACCGCGGTCTTCGCCTCTGCCGCTGAGTGCAGCGACTGGTCGTGCAGGGTCTTGAGGTCCTCGACCGACTGTTCGGCGGTGACGAGCTGGGCCGCGAACGCCTCTGCGGCGTTGGTGTACTCGGTGGCCTTAGCGGTGTCACCCGCCCCGGTCGCTTGGCCGGAAAGGGTCAGCGCCTGACGGACGTTGGCCTGCAGGCGTTCGACGTCCTCGAGTTGGCGGTTGAGCTTCATCTCGAGCTGGCGCTGGTTGCCGATGACGGCGGCAGCCTGCTGGGAGAGCGCCTGGTGTTGCCGCTGGGCATCCTCGATAGCCTGCTGGATCTGGATCTTCGGATCGGCATTCTGATCGATCGTGGCGTTGCCCCACGCCTTGAAGTAGTTCCACAGCTTCACGAACGGGTTGGCCATCGGTTCTTGCTACTTTCGTCTGGTGGGTGCGCTGCGCGGACTTCCCGCGAACGCGAATGACACAAATCTAACGTGCCGCGTGCCTACGCGGCGGCGAGCCGCTCGGAATGCCCCTGGACTGAAGGCGCCGCGACGACGACGGGCACCGGCACCTCGGAGCGCAATGCGCTTCCGGCGTCGATGAGCAGGTCGGCCAACTCGATGTCGAGGGCATCGCAGATGGCGGCCAGCAGTTCGCTGGACGCCTCCTTCTGACCGCGCTCGACCTCGGAGAGATACCCCAGTGATACCCGTGCGGAGGTGGAGATCTCCCGCAATGTGCGGTGCTGCTCGGTCCGCGCCTGACGCAGGCCGGCCCCCAGGACCTCTCGCAGCAATACGCCGTGCTCCACCATCACGCCTCCTTCATCGCGCGGTCCGCGCACACCATCGTCAACATCTCCTGCAGTGCCCGCTTGGCCGAGGTTAACCGAATTTCCCACCGGTCGCCGCTCAGGTGCCGCTGATGGGTGGAAATCTCGTCGGACAGGGCCCAGTGGCCGTCGGCACCGCTGAACACGGTTCCGGGCGCGTACCCGTCCTGCGGGTCGGTACCGGTGACCCCGGTCAATGAAACACCCCGGTCGGCTCCCGCATTCCGCGCGGCCCGGTCAGTCATCGCCCGGATCGGCCGGCGCCGCTGAGCGCCGCAGCGCGAGCGCCTGGTAGACGTAGTCAATACCGGTTGCCACCGTCACGACCACTGCGGCCGCCATCACGATGTGGGCGACCCACTCCCACGGGTGCGGCAGGGGCAACAGGTACAGGCCGATCGCAACCGCTTGGAGCAGCGTCTTGAGCTTGCCGCCGCGACTGGCGGGGATGACCCCGTGGCGCAGCACCCAGAAGCGCAGCACAGTCACCCCGACCTCGCGGACGATGATGACCGCGGTGACCCACCAGGACAGGACGCCCAGCACCGACAGCCCGACCAGCGCGGCACCGACCAGCGCCTTGTCCGCGATCGGATCGGCGATCTTGCCGAAATCGGTGACGAGGCCGTACCGCCGCGCGAGCCGGCCGTCGAGTTGATCGGTGACCGCTGCGACCACGAACACGGCGAAGGCCGCCCAGCGCCAGAGCGCAGACTCCCCGTCGTCGACGAAGAGCACGACCACGAAGACGGGCACCAGGAACAATCGCAGCACCGTCAAGTAGTTGGCGATGTTCCACACCGACGGCGGGTTCGCCGAGTCGGCGGGAACCGCTCCTGGGACGCCTCCGCGCGCCACCGAGCCGCCCTCGCAAGTTTCCACCGCCCCAGCCTAGCCGTGCCGCTACCGGGGCCCTACGGCGCCCGCCCCCGGTCACCGGCCTGATCGGCGCCCGGGCCGTGCACGCGGTCCGGCAGCGCTAGGCTGTTCATCCATGACGACGCCCTCCGCATCGCACGCGCCGGTGATCCGGCGCGCCCGAACCTCGGACGTGCCGCGGATCAAAGAGTTGATCGACGTCTACTCGGGCAAGATCCTGCTGGAGAAGAACCTCGTCACCCTGTATGAGGCCGTGCAGGAGTTCTGGGTCGCCGAAGCCACCGGTGACGGATCGGGCACGGTCGTCGGCTGCGGTGCCCTCCATGTGCTCTGGTCCGACCTCGGCGAGGTCCGCACCGTCGCGGTCGACCCGGCGCAGGCCGGCCGCGGCGTGGGACACCGACTCGTCGCGCGGCTGTTGGCCGAGGCCCGCAACCTAGACCTGCACCGCGTCTTCGTGCTGACCTTCGAGACGGAGTTTTTCGGCCGGCACGGATTCGCCGAGATCGAGGGCACCCCGGTCACCCGAGAGGTCTACGAGGAGATGTGCCGCTCCTACGACACCGGTGTCGCCGAGTTCCTCGACCTGTCGTATGTGAAGCCGAACACGCTGGGGAACACCCGGATGCTGGCCGTGCTCGACGAACGCCACGACCTGCCACCGGCCTAGTCCCCGGCTTCGACCTCCATCCGCCTCGCCTTGCGCGAGGAGTAGAGCAGGCTCGCTGCGGTCGTCACCACCAGCGTCGCGCCGATCACCGCGAGCGACCCCCCGGTGGACACCTCGGGCACCGGCACCGGTCGACCACCGTTGAGGAACCCCAGCGAGTTCTCGTGCAGCGCGTGCAGGATCAACTTGACCCCGATGAACGCGAGGATGAGCGACAGCCCGTAGGACAGGAAGACCAGGCGGTCGAGCAGGCCGCCGATCAGGAAGTAGAGCTGCCGCAGGCCCATCAGCGCGAAGGCATTCGCCGCGAAGACGAGGTAGGGCTCGCGTGTCAGTCCGTAGATCGCCGGAATGGAATCGAAGGCGAACAGCAGGTCGGTGAAGCCGATGACGATCAACACCAGCAGCAGCGGGGTCGCCATCAACCGCCCGCCGACGCGGGCGATCAGCTTGTCACCCTCGTAGTTCTCGGTGGTCCGCAGGTGACGCTTGGCGAACCGCTCGACGCGACTCTCCTTGGCCGGCTCGTCACTCTCGCGCAACATATTGGCCGCGGTCAGGATCAGGATCAACCCGAACAGGTAGAAGATCCAGCTGTAGCGTGCGATCGCGGCCGCGCCCGCGGCGATGAACGCACCGCGCATCACCAGCGCCATCACGATGCCGAGGAGCAGCACCTTCTGCTGATAGATCCGCGGCACCGCGAACTTGGCCATGATGACGACGAAGACGAAGAGGTTGTCGACCGAGAGCGCCTTCTCGGTGACGTATCCCGCGAAGTACTCGCCAGCGAAAGTACCGCCCCAGCGCCACCAGACGAAGCCGCCGAAGACGATCGCAATCGCGATATACACCGTCGACCAGAATCCCGACTCCCGCAGGGTGGGCTCGTGCGGCACCCGGACGTGGGCGAAGAAGTCGAAGACGAACAGGCCCAGGATCACCGCGCAGGTGATGGCCCAGGTGAGCAATGAGATTTCCACGGGATAGACCCCTCCAGCGCGCAACACAAAGGAAGCGATGCTGGAGGTCTCTCCCATCCACGCGGACGCGGACCGGCGTCCCGGGCGTGCGGTCACGGTGTGATCGGCACACCGGATCGCAGCGCCGTACTGACGAGAGCGCCGTCGGCGGGGATACTCCCCTCCTTGATCGTCTCCCCAGTGTAGCCGGTCCGCGCCGGGCCTAGCCCGTCGAGTCCCCGCCGTTGATGGAGGCGATGACCCCGGCCAGGTCTTCGGGCTTCACCAGGACCTCGCGAGCCTTGGACCCCTCCGACGGGCCGACGATGCCACGGGTCTCCATCAGGTCCATCAGGCGACCAGCCTTGGCGAATCCGACCCGCAACTTTCGCTGCAACATCGATGTGGAGCCGAATTGACTGCTGACGACGAGTTCGATCGCCTGCAGCAGGTCGTCGAGATCGCCGCCGATGTCGGCGTCGATCTCCTTCTTGTCACCGGCCTTGGCCTCGGTGATGCCCTCGACGAACTCGGGTTGCGCCTGTTCCTTGGTGAACTCGACGACGGCGCTGATCTCCTCGTCGGTGATGAACGCCCCCTGTAGGCGGACCGGCCTGCTGGCTCCCATCGGGAGGAACAAGCCGTCTCCCATGCCGATCAGCTTCTCCGCGCCCGGCTGATCGAGGATGACGCGCGAATCAGTGAGCGACGAGGTGGCGAAGGCGAGCCGCGAGGGGACGTTCGTCTTGATCAGGCCCGTCACGACGTCGACCGACGGGCGCTGGGTGGCCAGCACGAGGTGGATTCCGGCGGCACGCGCCTTCTGGGTGATCCGGACGATGGCGTCCTCGACGTCGCGCGGGGCGGTCATCATCAGATCGGCCAACTCGTCGACGATTGCCACGATGTATGGGTACGGCTTGTACACGCGCTGGCTGCCCGGCGGCGCGGTGATCGCCCCGGAGCGCACCTTGGCGTTGAAGTCGTCGATGTGCCGGACCCGGCTGGCCTTCATGTCCTGGTAGCGCTGCTCCATCTCCTCCACCAGCCATGCGAGCGCCGCCGCCGCCTTCTTCGGGTTGATGATGATCTCGGTGAGCAGGTGCGGGATGCCCTCATACGGGGTCAACTCGACCATCTTCGGGTCGATGAGGATCAGCCGCACGTCCTCGGGCGTCGACCGGGCGAGCAGCGACACCAGCATCGAGTTCACGAAGCTGGACTTGCCCGACCCGGTGGAGCCGGCGACGAGCAGGTGCGGCATCTTGGCCAGGTCGGCGGTGACGAAGTTGCCCTCGATATCCTTGCCCAGGCCGATGACCAGCGGGTGCTTGTCCTTTCGCGTGGACGGCGCCTTGAGGACGTCGGCCAGGCGGACCATCTCGCGATCGGCGTTGGGCACCTCGATTCCCACCGCCGACTTGCCCGGGATGGGGGCCAACAACCGCACATTGTCGGTCGCCGCCGCATAGGCGATGTTGCGCTGCAGCGCGGTGATCTTCTCGACCTTGACACCAGGGCCGAGTTCCACCTCGTAGCGCGTCACCGTGGGGCCACGGGTATAGCCGGTCACCGCCGCGTCGATCTTGAACTGGTCCAGCACCCCGGTGATCCGGGCGATCATCTCGTCGTTCGCCCGGCTCCCCCGCTTCGGCGGATCGCCGTCGACGAGCAGCTTCGCCGGCGGCAGCCGGTAGGCGCGCTGACGGGGCGCCGGACGCGTGGGTGACGCCGGCGGGACGGGAACTGCCCCCGCGGGCGGGACCGGAACTGCCCCTGCGGGCGGGACGGAAATGGCCCCGATCGGGGCGGTGACCTCGTTGCCGATCGGCATCGTCGACCGACCCGCGAACTCTTCGTCGTCGAGCGACCCGAACGGCGCTGGCGTGCGGACCGCGGTCGGCCGCCCCGCCTCGTCGGGCGGATAGTTGTCGTGGGGGGTGGGTGCCCGTCGCGGGGCCCGCGAAGAGGCCGCCCGCGGCGCAGACCCGTAGCCGAGGTCGTCGTCCTCGTCGTCCCACGGCGCGGGTGCCCCGCCGGCCGGCGCTGCCGCACGGCCGCGATGTCCACGCCCACCGCTGGGCGCATGGTCGGTGCCGACCGGGCTCACATCGGGTTCGTACCCGCCGCCGTACTCGTCGGCGTCGTCGGCGTCAAAGCCGGCGCCCGCGTCGTACTCGTCGCTGCCGTCGCCGTAGTCGCCGTAGTCCCCGTACTCCCCATCGTCGTCGTAGTCGTCGTAGTCGTCGTACTCACCGTCGGCGAAGTCCTCCGCACCGACCACGCCGTACCGTCCGACACCCGTGCCGAGCCCGAGGTAGCCCCGGGCCCCGTCGAACAGCTCCCGCGCCGATCGGCGGCTGAGCATCAACGCGCCGGTCAGGCAGACCACGACCAGGATCGGCACCGCGAGCCAGACGGTGACTCCGCTGGTCAGCGGCGTACCCGCGGCAAACCCGAAGAATCCGCCCGCCTGCCCGCGCCCGTCCAGATCGCTCGGCTGCCCGGCGATGAGGTGGATCAAACCGAGGACCGACACTGCGCTGAGCACGATGCCGACCAGGATCCGCGGACGCCGGACCCGATCGGCGGGACGGCGCATCAGCACCATCGCGGCCACGAACAGTGCTGCGGGCACCGCGAGCGCCCCCACGCCCAGTGCTGCCCGCACCAGGGTGTCGATGAACGGGCCGACCGGTTCGGCGACGTGGAACCACACGAACGCCACCAGCGCCGAGGCGATGACGAGCAGGACCAGCGCGATCGAATCACGGCGACGGTCGGGTTCGACGGCCGGTTCGTCGCCGTAGACATCGTTGTCCTCCCCAGCCGTCGCCTCGTATGCGCTACCGATGCGCACCACCGAACCGACCCCCCGCGCGGCCAGGCTCCACAGCGAGGCGACGCCGTGACCGACGCGCACACTCGAGGTCGGGCGGTGCAGGTCGGCCGACGCATTCGCCGCGCGGGAGCTCGACGTGGGGCGGCGACCGCTGGATCCGCGTTTCACGGTGCTCGATCCACCGGAGCGAGGAGCCGGCGCACGCCCCCGGGCGGATTGCCCACCCTTGGCCCGCGCAGTGCCTGCCCCGGCGGCCGACGACCGGCGGGCCGGAGACTTGCCGGATGTGCTGCTGGAGCCGGGCGCGCGCGCGCCTGACCGACTCGGTGCTTTCGAAGCCATGCGGGAAGCTTAACGTCACCCGTCACAGCAGTCACACAAGCCACACGGATTGCGCGACGGGCGTGTCAGATTCGTGACTTCTCGATTCCACCCGCAGAGATCCCCATTTCCCGACGGAACAACGTCGGGAAATGGGGATCTCTGCGGGAGGAGGAGTGGTTGCCGGGCAAGGGAACCGTTCACCACGGCTGGTGCGTCTAAGGAACATGGATATGTCGATGCCCGATCCGAACGGGATCCTCTACCGCACGGACGCACTCGCGCACGGCCTGAGCGACCGCGACCTGGCCCGGGCCCTCCGCCCCGGCGGAGACCTCATCCGGGTGGCCCCGGGTTGCTTCACCGCGAGGATGCCGAATGCCTACCCCGACGAGTGGCATCGTCGAGTCGCCATCGCCGTTGCCGGAAGGCCGGACGCGGCTGGTGCCGTCCTGAGCCACCAATCGGCGGCGGTCGTCCATCGGCTCGGCCTGTTACGCGGCGACTTCCAGCGCGTGCACTTCACCTCGGGGACGAGGTCGGGTGACATCCGCCCCCGTCGGCACACCCATTCCGGATGGCTGCCCGAGCGCGAGGTCACCTTCATCGACGGGGTCGCCACGACGACACTCGAGCGCACCGCCGTCGACGTGGCGTGTCGGAGCAGCCTCGCGTCCGCGCTGACCGTCGTCGATTCCGCCCTACGCGCGGGCGCGGACCGGGACCTGATGGGCGAGATCTGCAACCGTCAACGGCGAAAGGGAATCGGGATGGCGCGCCGTGCCCTTGCGGCCGGGAACGGCAAAGCAGAGAACCCGGGTGAGTCGTGGTGCCGGGCGCAGATGATCGTGGCGGGCATTCCCGAGCCGACTCTCCAACGCGGGTACCTGGTGGAGGGAAACCACTACTTCGTCGACTTCGATTGGGACGGCACCGTCGTCCACGAGTTCGACGGCGAGGCCAAGTACACCACGCTTCGCCGGCCGGGCGAGGATGCTTCGCAGGTCGTCGTGCGGGAGAAGGTCCGCGAAGACCGGCTACGCGGTCTCGGCCTTGCGGTCGACCGCTCGACCTGGTCGGATCTGAAGTCCAATACGATGATCCCGCGCCTGATCCAGGTTCTGCGCCTGCACCGCGTTGTCAAATAGTGCCTTCCGCCCGCAGGACTCCGCACTTCCCGAGGCGAAGACGTCGGGAAGTGGCGATGCCTGCGGGAGGAACGCTAGCCGTTCACTTCGAGGACGGTTGGCACGATCATCGGGCGACGGCGATAGGTATCGGCGACCCAGCGGCCGACGACGCGCCGGATGGTTTGAGCCACTGCATGGGAATCGGTGATTCCCTCCGCCGACAACACGTCCAGAGCGCTGTTGACCACCTCGGCCGCCGCGTTGAGTGCGTCCGGGTCGTCGGAGAAGCCGCGGCCGGACACCTCGGGCACCGACACCGGCTTCCCGGTCGCGGCGTCGACCGCGACGGTGATGGCGATGAAGCCGCCCTCCCCCAGCACGAGGCGCTCGGACAGCGTTGACTCGCCAACATCACCGACCGACAGTCCGTCGACGTAGACGTGACCGACAGGGACCCGCCCCACGATGCTGGCCAGCCCGTCGACCAAGTCGACGACGACGCCGTCCTCGGCGAGCACGATCCGCTCGGGGTCTACGCCGGTGGCCTCGGCCAGTGCCGCGTTGGCGCGCAGGTGCCGCCACTCGCCGTGCACGGGCATCGCGTTGGTCGGGCGCACCGCGTTGTACAGGTAGAGCAGTTCGCCGGCCGATGCGTGGCCGGAGACGTGCACCTTCGCACTCTGCTGCGTGATGACCTTGGCTCCACGCCGCACCAGCCCGTTGACCACCGCGAACACCGAGTTCTCGTTACCGGGGATGAGCGACGACGCGAGGACCACGAGGTCGTTCGCACGGATGTTGATCTGACGGTGCTCGCCGCGCGCCATCCGCGACAGCGCCGACAGCGGCTCGCCCTGCGAACCGGTGGAGATGAGGACGAGCCGGTCGTCGGGCAACGAGGCCGCCGTGTCGAGGTCGACGACCACGCCGTCGGGGACCGCGAGGTACCCGAGGTCCTGGGCGATCTGCATGTTGCGGACCATCGACCGGCCGACGAACGACACGCGGCGGTTGTGCCGGTGCGCCACGTCGACGATCTGCTGGATGCGGTGGACGTGGCTGGCAAAGGAAGCCACGATGACGCGCTGGCGGGCCTGGCCGATGACCTGGTCGAGGACGACGCCGATCTCTCGTTCGGGTGTCACGAAACCCGGCACCTCGGCGTTGGTGGAGTCGACGAGGAACAAGTCGACGCCCTCGTCGCCGAGTCGGCTGAACCCGGCCAGGTCGGTGAGCCGCCCGTCGAGCGGCAACTGGTCGAGCTTGATGTCACCGGTGTGCAGCGCCAGCCCGGCGGGCGTGCGGATGGCGACGGCGATCGCGTCGGGGATGGAGTGGTTGACCGCGAAGTACTCGCACTCGAAGGCACCCTGGGTCGTCCGCTGCCCCTCGGTGACCTCCACGAGCTTCGGTCGCAGCCGGTGCTCGCGGCACTTGGCCTCCACCAGCGCCAGGGTGAACCGGGACCCGACGACGGGGATGTCCCCGCGCAGGCGCAGCAGGAAAGGCACCGCTCCGATGTGGTCCTCGTGTCCATGGGTGAGGATGATGGCGACGACGTCGGCCATCCGCTCCTCGATGTAGTGGAAATCCGGGAGGATCAGGTCGACACCGGGCTGTGCGTCCTCTGGGAACAGCACGCCGCAGTCGACGATCAGCAACTGACCGTCGTATTCGAAGACGGTCATGTTCCGGCCGATCTCGCCGATCCCGCCCAGGGCGACGACCCGCAGACCGCCCTTGGGGAGCTTCGGCGGCAGGCCGAGGCGGTCGACCGGCAGGGCAACCGGCGTTGATGCGCCCCCGCGCCCGCCCGGCCGCTTCTTCCGCTTGCCCGAGTTCTTGGCACCACCAGACTGCTGGCTTGCCGACTTCTGGCTTGCTGACTTCTGTGCTGCTGACTTCTGTGCTGCCGGCTGTTGGGCTGCCGGCTGTTGGGCTGCCGGCTGTTGGGCTGCCGGCAGTTGGGCTGCGGGCGCTACCGCCTCGGCAGGCGGGCCCGCCCGACGGCTCGCGCTGCGTCGCCGACGGCCGACACCGGATTCGTCGGCGATCATGCGAGCACGCCGGCTTCACGCATGTCAGCGATGAGCGCCTCGATCTGCGGCCCATCGGCGGGCACCTGCGGCAACCGGGGGTCACCGACGTCGAAGCCCTGGATCCGGAGCGCGGCTTTGACCATGGTCACCCCACCCAGTCGCGACATCGCCCGCTGCAGCGGGGCCATCGACAGGTTGAGTTCGCGCGCCTTGTTCAAATCGCCGTTGCCGATGGCGATGTGCATGTCGCGAAGCCGATCACCGACGAGGTGGCCGACGACGCTGACGCAGCCCGCCGCACCGACGGCGAACCACGGCAGGTTCAGCCCGTCGTCACCGGAGTAGTAGTCCAACCCGGTCGCGGCGATCATCGCCGCTCCCGACGCGAGGTCTCCCTTGGCGTCCTTCACCGCGACGACATTCGGATGCTCGGCAAGCCGCAGCAACGTGTCGTCCTCGACGGCCACTACCGAGCGCGGGGGGATGTCATAGATCATGACCGGGAGGTCGGTGCCATCGGCGACGGCGGTGAAGTGTGCCAGCAACCCCGTCTGCGGCGGCTTCGAGTAGTACGGGGTCACGACGAGCAGTCCGTGCGCGCCGGCCCGCTGCGCGTCCCGGGCGAAGACGACGCTCTCAGCGGTGTCGTAGGTGCCGACGCCGGCGATGACCCGGACCCGGTCCCCGACCGCGTCGCGCACCGCGGCGAGTACCTCCAGCTTCTCGGCCGGCTGGGTCGTCGGCGACTCACCGGTCGTGCCCGCCAGGATCAGGCTGTCGACGCCGTTGTCGGCCAGGCGGACGGCCAACTCCGCGGCCTTGTCCAGATCCAGGGAACCGTCGGGGGCGAACGGGGTCACCATGGCCACGCCGATCGTGCCGAAGGCACGCTCGGTCGTCGGGGTCTCACCTGCACTCATAAGGGTCAACGTTACCCGCTCAGCCTTCCACGACGTACGGGGAGGTCGCGACCTCGGATCCGTCGGGGAGCTGGGAAATCTCGAAGTCGCCGAACACGGTCGGAGCCAGCGCCGACAGCTGCCGCAGGCACTCGACGGCGAGCTGGCGGATCTCGACGTCGGCGTGTTCGGTGGCGCGCATTCCGATGAAGTGGCGCCACGCGCGGTAGTTGCCGGTGACCACGATCTTCGTCTCGGTCGCATTCGGCAGGACCGATCGCGCCGCCTGCCGGGCCTGCTTGCGGCGCAGGATCGCATTGGGGACGTCGGCGAACTTCGCCTCCAACCGGCTGAGGAGTTCGGTGTAGGCGGCCCGACTGGCGTTGGTCGCCTCGACGAAGAGGCCTTCGAGCTCCGCGTCGCCCTTGATGGCCGGCGGCGCGACCACGCTGGCGTCGTGCTCGGGGACGAATCGCTGCGACAGCTGCGAGTAGGAGAAGTGCCGGTGCCGGATCAGCTCATGGGTGCACGACCGCGAGATCCCGGTGATGTAGAACGTGGCCGTCGCGTGCTCGAACAGCGAGGTGTGACCGACCTCGAGGACGTGGCGCAGATAGCCCGCATTTGTCGCCGTGCGCGGGTTCGGCTTGTCCCAGCTCTCGTAGCAGGCGCGGCCGGCGAACTCGATGAGGGCCTCGCCACCGTCGGCGTCGGTGGTCCAGTCCACGTCCGGCGCGGTGAACCGGGTCGAGGCGACGAGCTGGACCTTGAGCGGGACGATCTGCGACACCGGGTGACTGCCTTCTTCTGTCTTCTTCTGTCGACTCGTTGCGAATTCCCCCAGATTAGCGCCCCATGACCGCCCTCGAGGCACGCCATCGCGGATGCGACGTAGAGTCAAGGCTCATGCGCAGCCTCCGGCACTTTGTCGCCATCCCGCTCGCCGCCTCCTGCCTACTCGGCGGGGCACTGGTCGGCCCGACCGCGAACGCCGATCCGGTGGCGCCGCCGGCAGCTCCCGCCGATGCCCGGCTGATCCGGCTGCAGGGGACCGAGAACACCCGCGTGTTCAGCGTCTACCGCACCACCGACGGGGTCGCGATTTCGCCGCGCCTCATCCGCAGCGACAACCTTTCGAAGCTGACGCCCGGCGACCGCCGCACCCTCGCCGGCCGCGGTGTGAGCACAGTCATCGACCTGCGCACCCTGCCCGAGCGGCTCCTGCAGCCGGATCAACCGATCCGGGGCGCGCGACGTTACGACGTCGACATCCTCGGCGGCGATCCGGCCAGCATGACCAACCTCGACAACGCCTACGTCGCCTTCGTGACCGACCCGCAGGCGCGCGCGGGCTTCGCCCGGACGCTTCGGTTGATCTCGACCACGTTGGCCAGTGGCCGCACGGCTCTGTTCCACTGCACGGCCGGCAAGGACCGGACCGGGTGGACCGCCGCGATGCTACTGACCATCGCGGGCGTCGACCGCGCCACCGTCGATCGCGACTATCTGGCATCCAACATCTACCGCCACACCTCGCCGCGCGACCTCGTGCAGGGCGTGCACCTCGGGTGGCTGCGCTCCTCGTTTGCCGCTGCCGATCAGCACTACGGCAGCTTCGACGGCTATTTGCGCCGAGGCCTGCGGCTGTCCGACGGGGAGATTGCCGGCCTGCGCAACCTGCTGCGCACCTCACGCTGACGCGCGTTCAGCCCAACAGGGCACCGAGCCGGGCGGCCGTGTCCTCGTGGCCGTGCACGGCGATCGAGTCGATGCCGAGTTCGGCAACGGGGCGGTCGTTGCCGCCCGCGTCGAGCCGGTCGCCGAAGAACAGGATGTCACCGGTGTCGAGGCCGAGGATCTCCATGAGCCGACGCGCACCGTAGGCCTTGTCGATACCCTTGCGCGTGATATCGACGGAGGTCGAGCCGCCGCTGCGAACCTCCAGGTCAGGCAGGCGCTGCGCGGCGTAGGCGCGCAGGGATTCCTTCTTACTGCCATCAGGGTCCCAGGCGGCCTTCGCCTCAACCGGCGCCCGCTGCCCCAATGCGCTGAAAGTGATCTGGCTGCCGCGGTCCTCCAGGATCGGCCCCCACGTCTCTTCCTCCCACAGGCCGAGTTCGCGGGCGCCGGCCTCCACGACGGACAGGGCGCGCTGCTTCTGATCGTCGGTGAGGTCTTCCTTGTACACCGTCTCCCAGTCGCCCTCGGCGAACCGCATGTACTGGGTGCCGCAGGTCGGCATGAGATGCAGGCTCGTCAACCCGTCGAAGTCGCCGATGCGTGCGAGGACCTGCTTGCGGAACTGGGTCTCGTTACCACCGGAGATGATGCAGACCGATGCCCGTTCGAGCAGTCGGCGCATGAGATCGACCATCTCGTCGGTCAGCGGGCTCTTGGACGCCGCGAGCGTATCGTCGAGGTCGAACATCACCAGCGAGTAGGACTTTCCGTCCGCCGAAACCGTCACTGCAACCAACCCTCGTCGTTCTCGCCAGGCCGCTCCTGCCGAAGACCGCCGTCTACTCTGTCATCTCATGACTCGACCGGCCAAAATCCGGTACTGCCACGGCCGGGGGTAGTCCAGCCGTGACCATCAGGCCGGTGATGATCAGGCCGCCGTCGGCGATGCGCTCGGGTCTTCGCCAGTCGCGCGGCCCTTGTACCAGTTGGTGAACGTGATGGGGAGAATGAATCCCACTGCCTGCGCAATCCCGTCGGCCGTGTCGCCGAGGTCGCGCCGGTAGACGATCCACACTGCGACGGCGGTGGCGGTGAAGGCCAGAGCCCATACCGCGCTGATCACCCGGTTGATCCGGCGGAACCGCTCGGAGTCCCAATACTCCTGCGGCACCTCGCGTTTGGCGATGCCCTCGGTGAACGGCCTGCCGATCGCGAGAGAGCCCCAAGCGGTCAGCGCGAGCCAGGCGAAGGCCAGCGTGCTGTCGTACTCGTGGAAAGTCTCGCTGCGGGTGACGAAACCGACGACCGCGACGAGGACGAAGAAGACGACCGCGCTGATCTCCAGGATCTGGGCGTCGGGGGCGATGCCGTGGCGGCGGTCGTCGAGGATGAGGAGCAGCCCGACGACCACCGCGGCCACCGCAGCCCACCGCCACGAGGTATCGCTGATTCCCGCCCCGACGGCGTACACGATCCAGGGGGCAAAGCCGCGCAGAATGGTCATGACCGCTCCTCGGTTGACATTCCAGTTCTGACAGGTCGAGGCTAGAATCTGAAGGTCGGCCTGTCAACGGGAAAGTCGGGTGAGGCGCCGTGAGTCTGCGACACGCGCTGCTCGGCTTGTTGGGCGACGACGAACGGGCCAGCGGCTACGAGCTGTTGAAGGTGTTCGACTCGTCACTGGTCAACGTCTGGCCCGCGACGCAGAGCCAGGTGTACACCGAACTCAACCGCCTGGCCGCCGACGGCCTGATCTCCGTGGTCGCCGAGGGGCCGCGAGGGCGCCGGGACTACGCGATCACCGAGTCCGGCCGCGCCGAGCTGCGCGACTGGCTCGATTCCGCACCGAGGCCGCGACCGCACCGTTCGGATCTGCTGCTACGCGTGTTCTTCCTCGACGAGATGCCCGCCGGAAAGGCGCGCGAGATGCTCCTCAGGCACGGCGAGCGGGTTCGCGCCCATCTCGACGGCCTGTGCGAGATCCGCGCGGCAACGTCCGGCGGTGAGGACCCCGTCTCGCGCAATGGGCGGATCGCCTTGGAATTCGGCGTGCGCAAGGCGCAGATGGAACTCGACTGGGTGATGTGGTCGCTCGGGCAGCTCAGCGAACAACCGGGCGATAGTTGACGAACCGATAGCCGACGCCGCTCGCGGACGTCAGCCACTCACCGGAGTAGACGACCTCCCACCCGTCGTCGATCTCCGGGGCGAAGGCGTCGGCGCCGGGGACGTCGACGTCGACTTCGGTGACCTTCAACGCGGTGGCCCGCGGCAACATCGCCCGGTACACCTGCGCGCCCCCGATGACCGAGGCGTCCTCGCCGTCGGCGAGGACGAGTGCCTCGTCGATCGTCCGCGCCCGGATCGCCCCCGCCCCCGACCACTCGTCATTGCGCGTGACGACGATGTTGCGCCGGTCCGGCAGCGGCCGGAACCGGGCCGGCAACGAATCCCACGTCATCCGGCCCATGATGACCGGATATCCGACGGTCAGCTCCCTGAAGTGCGCCATGTCCTCGGGCACCCGCCACGGGATCGTGTTTCCACGGCCGATCGCCCCGCCGTGGCCCTGCGCCCAGACGAGTTGGACCCGCACCGGCATAGCGACCCACCCCGGGCTCACACGGCCACCGGGGCCTTGATCGCCGGGTGCGACCGATAGTCGAGCAGCACGACATCCTCGTATTCGTATGCGTCGATCGAATCGCGCTGGCGAAGCTGCAGTCGTGGATACGGGAACGGCTCGCGGGCGAGTTGCTCGGTCACCTGCTCGACGTGGTTGTCGTAGATGTGGCAGTCCCCGCCGGTCCAGATGAAGTCTCCGACGCGCAGACCTGCCTGCTGCGCCACCATGTGGGTGAGCAGGGCGTAGGACGCGATGTTGAAGGGCACACCCAAGAACAAGTCGGCGCTGCGCTGGTAGAGCTGGCACGACAGCTTCCCGTCGGCGACGTAGAACTGGAAGAAAGCGTGGCAGGGCGGCAGGGCCATCTGCGGAATCTCGCCGACATTCCAGGCAGACACGATGTTGCGCCGCGAGTCGGGGTTGCTCTTGAGCAACTCGATGGCGCCCGCAATCTGGTCCACGTGGTCGCCTGACGGGGTCGGCCAGCTCCGCCACTGCACGCCGTACACCGGCCCCAATCCACCGTCGGAGTCGGCCCACTCATCCCAGATCGTCACCCCGTGCTCCTGCAACCAGCGCACATTCGCGTCACCCCGCAGGAACCACAACAGCTCGTAGACGATCGACTTGAGGTGGACCTTCTTGGTGGTGATGAGCGGGAACCCCTCATCCAGGTCGAATCGCAGTTGGTGGCCGAAGACGCTGCGGGTCCCGGTGCCCGTCCGGTCGGCCTTGGGCGTGCCGTTCGCCATGACGTGGCGCAGCAGGTCCTCATAGGGCGTGGGGATGGGCGCGCTCATGACCCAGAGTCTATCCAGCCCTCCCCCGGGCCACCTGCAGGCGCGGCCGAGCGCCCCGGCCGCGGCACACCCGCTGGCGGACACGGTGACGCCGTCGTAGAGTCACTAGAAACAATTCTCTCGATCCGTGTCAATGACACTGGCGGGACCCAGCACCGGGAGGCGACGACGATGGCGAATCTGAAGAAGACGACTCTGAAGAAGGCGTTCAAAGCCGCGCTGGCCAAAGCCAGCTCGGCCTACCCCAGTCGACCCGGACCGCTGGCGCAGCCGCCCGCCGGGTCCGGCCTGCAACCGGTGATGGGCGAGCCGGGCCCGCCCGTGCTGGGCAGCGCCCTCGAGATGATCAACGATCCACTGAAAGTGACGATGGAGCGCTACCGCAAGTACGGCGGAGTCACCTGGGGTCGCAGCATCGGCATGAACCTGGTCACGCTCGTCGGCCCGGCCGAGGTGGAGGCCGCCTGGATGAACAAGGAGAAGGCCTTCTCCTCCGAACAGGGGTGGGAACCGATGATCGGCCCGTTCTTCCGGCGCGGGATCATGCTCATGGACTTCGAAGAGCACATGTACCACCGCCGAATCATGCAGCAGGCCTTCACCCCGGCGCGGCTGCGGGGCTACCTGGGGATTATGACGCCCCACATCGAGAAGGCCCTGTCCAACTGGGATGCCGGGTCCAACGGGGATGCCCGCATCGGCTTCCCGGTGTACTCGCGGGTCAAGGACCTCGCCCTCACGCTGGCCACCGAGGTGTTCATGGGTGCCGCGGTCACCGAGCAGGAGGCCCACCGGCTCGAGTCCTCGTTCGAGGCCGCGGTGCGCGGCGGGCAGGCACTGATCCGATCCGACATCAAGATCGGCACGTGGGCGCGCGGCCTGCGCGGGCGCGAGGCACTGCAGGAGTACTTCCGCGCCGAGATCGCCGCCCGACGGGCCGGCACCGGCGACGACCTGTTCACCGTGCTCTGCCACACCGAGAGCGACCAGGGCGAGACCTTCACCGACGAGGACGTCGTGAACCACATGATCTTCGTGATGATGGCGGCGCACGACACCAGCACGATCGCGCTGTCGATGCTGGTCTACCACCTCGGGCGCAACCCGCAATGGCAGGAGCGCCTGCGCGCCGAATCCCTGGCGCTGGGCAAGGCGGCCATCGACTACGAGGACATCGACAAGCTCCCCGGCCTCGAGTTGGCGCTCAAGGAGACGCTGCGCATCAACGCGCCGGTCGGCATGCTGTTCCGCAAGACGGTCCGCGACACCGACATCCTCGGCAAGTTCATCCCCGAGGGCACGCTCGTCGCGATCAACCCGTGGGCGACGATGTTGCTCGACGAGTGGTGGCCGAACCCCTCGGCGTGGGACCCGGAGCGCTTCTCCCCCGAGCGCCGGGAGGACAAGGTGCACCGCTTCGCCTGGGCGCCGTTCGGCGGCGGTGCGCACAAATGCATCGGCCTCTACTTCGCCGGCATGGAGATCAAGGCGATCATGCACCAGATGCTGCTCCAATTCGAGTGGTCGGTGCCCGACGACTACCGGCTCAACCTGACCTACGGAACCGGCCCAACCCCGGCCGACGGGCTGCCGGTCGACTTCACACGCCGCTGACGGCGCACCATTCGGATGCCCGGGCAGCGCACACCATTTCACACCTGACCTGCGGTCGAGCCGGATCAGGACTATGCTCGGCGCGGAGGCGGTGAATGCTCGCCAACGCCAATCGGCGAATCCCGCGACCACGGCGCAGGCAACAGGATGTCCGAACGCAAGCTGATCACGCTGACCGCCGACGGTGCCCGCGGCCGCAAGGCCTCTGAAGTAGCCGACTCGACGCCAACTCCGCCACCGGCCGCGTCATGACAAAGGTCGGACGGCCCAAAGGGGAGAAGAAATGGGTTGGGCCGAGGCTGTGGAACCGCTGCCGTCATGACTGACGCCGACCGGTCATACACCGACGACCTCACCGACGAATTGAGTCAGATCGCCGCACTGCTCAACGCCGCGCAGATCACCGGCGCCGACCGCGCCGCGCGCGGCGTTCCGCTCACCGCGCTCATGCACGCCTATCGCATCGGCTTCCAGCTGGCGTGGCGGGAGTTCATGGCGGTCGCGCACGACAATGAGCAGTTCACCCGTCGGGCGGTCCTCGCGGCAACCGAGCGCATGTGGCTCGCGCAGGACGCGTTCATCGTGGCGATGTCCTCGGCCCACCGAGAGCGCAGAACCAGCCAGATCCTCGACGACGCCGCCGAGCGCGCAGTGTTGACCGAGCACCTCCTCGAAGGTCGGGTGACCTCCCAGACCTCACTCTGGGAGATCGCCGCCGACTTGCGACTGCCCACTCGGGGTCCGTATCTCGCGGTGGCCGCGAAGGCGCCGGCCATCGGCAAGCAGGCACTGCCCGGTATCGAAGGCAAACTGCGTGCACTCGACCAGTACTCGGCCTGGCGCCTGCTGCCCGACCAACAGATCGGCATCGTGCACGCCCCGTCCGCGAGCGCACACACGACGGTGCTCGAGCTGCTGGGGCGTATCGCGACCGGACGTGTTGGCGTCAGCGCGCCGTTCGCCGAACTCGCCGACACCGCGAAAGCGCTCCGCTATGCACGCGTCGCGTTGGACGGTCCCGGCGTCGGCGTCACACAGTTCGACGATTCACTGCTCGGCATCGCAGCCGTGTCGAGCCCGGATGTGAGCCTCGGTGTCGCCAACACCGTGCTACGGCAGCTCTACGCACTTCCGAGCGACGACCGAGAGTCACTGTTCGAGACCTTTCGCGCCTGGGTCGACGTCGGCGGAAACATCAACGCGGCAGCACAGCAGCTGTTCGTCCACCGAAACACCGTCCGCCACCGCTTGCGTCGAATAGAAGAGCTCAGTGGACGGTCCACCACCGCGCCGCGCCAACTCGCCGAGTTGTGCCTCGCATTCGAGGTCGACGCCCACTTCCCGATGCCCGCGGGTGACACGCCGCACACTCCGTAAGCCGCCCCGGCAGGCGGGTGTGCACGTGCACACTCCGATCCCCTGGACGTTGGGCAGCATACTATCGCCCCTCCGGAGTGATTGAGCGCACAATTGAGGTACGACTTTCGACCTCGAAGAGCGGAGCATTCATGACCAACCTCGCGCAGAACCTCGTCGCGGCCGCCGCCGCGCGGCCGGAGCATCCCGCGCTGATCTGCGAATCGACCGCTTATGGTTACGCAGCCTTCGACGACGCGGCAGCTCGGGTCGCAACACTGTTGTCCGACAACGGAATCGAGCCAGGGGACCGGGTCGGCCTGATGCTGCCCAACGTTCCCGAGTTCGCGATTCTGTTCTACGGAATCCTGCGTGCGGGTGCGGTCGTCGTGCCGATGAATCCGCTCTTGAAGTCCCGCGAGATCGAGTTCTACCTGTCCAACACCTCGACCACCCTGCTCTTCGCAGTACCCGCGTTCGCGTCGGAGGCCAACGCCGGAGCCGACGCCGCGAACGCGCGTTGCCTCCTCGCCGACGACGCCATGACCGCGATCGCGGCGGTGACGCCGCAGGAAGCACCGGTCGACCGCGCAGGTCGCGACACCGCGGTCATCCTGCACACCTCGGGTACCACCGGCAAACCCAAGGGCGCCGAATTGACCCACGACGGCCTACACCGCAACGCCGAGATCACCGCGCGCACGCTCCTCGGTGCGACCCGCGATGACGTCTTCATGGGCTGTCTCCCCCTCTTTCACGTCTTCGGACTGACCTGTGGACTGAACGCAGCGGTGTGTGCACAGGCCACCATGACGCTGATTCCCCGCTTCGATCCGATCACCGTCCTGGACACCATCGCCGCCAAGCGGGTCACCATCTTCCTCGGTGTCCCCACCATGTACTCCGCGCTGATCGCCGCGCGTCGACCGACTGACGACACCAGTTCGCTGCGCGTCTGCGTCTCCGGTGGCGCTGCGCTGCCCAGCCAGGTCATCACCGACTTCGAAACTGCCTTCGACGCCGTCATCCTCGAGGGGTACGGGCTGTCGGAGACGTCCCCGGTCGCCTGCTTCAACCATCCCGACAAGCAGCGCAAGGCAGGCACTATCGGAACGCCCATCGAGGGCGTCGAGCTACGAATCATCACCGACGGGTCAGAAGCCGCGACCGACGTCCCCGGCGAGATCCAGATCCGCGGCCACAACGTGATGAAGGGGTACTGGAACCTGCCAACCGCCACCGCCGAGGCGATCGACGCCGACGGCTGGTTCTCTACCGGCGATATCGGCACCAAGGACGCCGACGGCTACTACCGCATCGTCGACCGCACAAAGGACTTGATCATTCGCGGCGGGTTCAACATCTATCCGCGCGAGGTCGAGGAGGTGCTCTACGAGCATCCCGCTGTCGCGGCCGCTGCGGTCATCGGCATTGCGCACCCCTCGCTCGGCGAGGAAGTCGGCGCTGCGGTCGTGCTCAAGCCCGGCGCCGAGGTCACTGAAGACGACTTGCGCGCGTACACGAAACAACGTGTCGCGGCCTACAAGTACCCCCGCCACATCTGGTTCCTCGACGCCCTGCCGACCGGGCCCACCGGGAAGATCCAGAAGCGCGACATCACCATCCCCGCAATCGGAGAGATCTGAGAAGATGACGATCATCCAAAACACCACCGCTGCGGGCGAGATCGCCGCCCCGCTCGACCTGTTGCTGGTCAACTCCACCAAGTCATTCGCCACTCGGATGACCCCGAATGCGGCATGGGCGCGGTTCGCCATCGAACTCGCCAAACAGCCGGTCACCGTCGCCGAGAAAGGTGCGAACCTTGCCAAAGAGCTCGGCTCGATCGCCGTCGGGCGCTCCGATCGAGCGCCGGTCCGCGGCGACCGGCGCTTCGCCGACCCCGCCTGGACCAGCAACCCGGCACTGCACCGCATTCAACAGGCCTACCTGGCCGCGTCGGACGCCGTAGAGCAGCTCTATGCCGCAACCGAGCTCGACTGGTCTGATGCCGAGAAGGTCCGATTCGCGCTGGACAACATCATCGAGGGGCTGGCACCGACCAACAACATCGTGCTCAATCCGCTCGGCTGGAAGGCGCTGATCGACACCGGCGGACTGTCCGCCGTGCGCGGCTTCAAAGCGTTCGTCCGCGACATGGCGACCAAGCCGCGCGTACCCGCGATGGTGGAACCCGATGCGTTCGAGGTGGGTGAGACCGTCGCCACCACCAAAGGCGCCGTCGTGCTCAAGACTCGGATGTTCGAACTGATCCAGTACGCGCCACAGACGGCTGCGGTCCGCGAGGTTCCACTGCTGATGGTTCCGCCGGTGATCAACAAGTACTACATCATGGACATCGCACCCAAGCGCAGCTTGATCGAGTACTACGTGCGCAACGGTCAGCAGGTGTTCGCGATCTCCTGGCGCAATCCCAAAGCGAGGCACCGCGAGTGGGGATTCGACGCCTATGGCGAAGCGATCATCGAGGCTATCGAGGCGACACAGTCGATCACCGGTGCACATACCACCAACGTGTCGGCGACCTGCTCGGGCGGCATCCTCGCCGCGATGACCCTGGCCCACCTCGAGGCGACCGGCCGGGCCGAGTTGGTTGGGTCGTTGACGCTGGGAGTGACGGTTCTCGATCAGAGTCAGGCCGGCTTCGCGTCTGCCTTGGCGAGTGAGCATGCCGCCGCCGCCGCGATCCGGCAATCGTCGAACAAGGGCTATCTCGACGGTCGGGCAATGGCCGAGATGTTTGCCTGGCTGCGGCCCACCGACCTGATCTGGCGTTACTGGGTGAACAACTACATCGAGGGTCGCTCGCCTGCGGCATTCGACGTCCTGTTCTGGAACGCCGACACCACCCGGATGACCGCACAGCTGCACAAGGACATGGTCATGATGGGGCTGGGCAACGACTTGGTGACCGCGGGCCAAGCCACCATGCTCGGCTCGCCGGTTGACTTGGGCGCGATAGTCTGCGACTCGTACGTCGTGGGCGGCATCGCCGACCACATCTGCCCGTGGCAGGCCACCTACCGGAGCGCGGCCCTGCTGGGCTCGAAGAACAGTAAGTACGTTCTGTCCTCCAGCGGCCACATCGCCTCCCTGGTGAACCCGCCCGGCAACCCGAAGGCATCATTTCGCACCGGTCGCGCCGACGCCGACATGAGCCCGGACGAATGGCTGGCGACCGCGGAGAAGCACACCGACTCGTGGTGGCCCGACCACGTCTCGTGGCTGAACGAACGCAACGGCCGGGAAGTCGACGCACCGACCGCACTGGGGGCCGCGGGCTTCGAGCCGCTGGCTCCCGCACCCGGCACCTACGTCCTGCAATCCTGAATCACCTTCTCTACCAACATGATCGGCATCGGAGCACCACCATGACATCAGTCGGCTCTACCAAACCCCGCGACGTCTACATCGCGACCGGGGGCCAGCGCATCCGGGTGCGCTACCGCCCCGGCATCGGAGTGCCGTTGGTGCTGTGCAACGGCATCGGCGCCAGCCTCGAAGTCCTCGACCCGTTCGTCGAGCATCTCGACGCCGATCGGCCGGTGGTCCGATTCGACGTGCCTGGCACCGGCGAATCCCCGACGTCGCCGCTGCCCTACGGATTTCCCTATCTCGCATGGGTCCTCGGCCGAGTCCTCGACCGGCTCGACATCGATGTGATCGACGTGCTCGGCCTGTCGTGGGGCGGTGCACTGGCTCAGCAAGTCGCGTTCCAGAACCCCCGTCGCTGCCGACGATTGATTCTGGTCGCGACCGGCACCGGAGCGATCATGGTGCCCGGCAACCCAAAGGTGCTGGCGAAGATGGTGACGCCCAGGCGCTTTCGCGATCCCCAATACGGTGCGGCGATCGCCGGACAACTCTACGGCGGAGCGGTCCGCGACCACGGCCAAGAGATCGCCGAACTGTTGATCAAGCAGTTGCACGCTGGTTCTCGGAAGGGCTACCTGCACCAGTTGCTGGCCGGTTCGGTGTGGACGTCGCTCATCGCGTTGCCGGTGATCGCGCAACGCACACTGATCATCTCCGGAACCGACGATCCGATCGTGCCGATCGCCAACGCGCGCATCATGCACGGTCTGCTGCCACGCGCCACCCTGCACGCGCATCCCGGTGGACACATCGATCTGATCTTGTCGGCCGACGTCTTCGGTCCGATCGTCGACGACTTCCTCGGCCCACCACGGATGGCGCGCAAACCGTCGCGCCGCAATCCCGACGACCAGCTCACTCCGGGCGGGTGACCTGACGGTCGGCCCGCCAGTTCAGCCGGGGTGTTTCACCGCGGCAACCGACTCCGCCGCGAGGGTGGCCACTCATGCCTCCATCAGCTGTGCGGCGATCGTCGCACCCAGCTCCCAGCACGCCCCGACCTCTTCCCTGGTGGGCTTGCCCGACACCACGACGTCAGCAGCTGCGCGAGTCCACCCGAGTCCGGTCGTGATGGCCGTGAGCGCCTTCTGGGCGCCCTCGGTCCCCTGGTTGCCGTGCAGGTAGGCCCCGAACGGACGCCCCTGCGTCGAGTCCAGGATCTGGTAGTAGCACGTATCGAAGGCGTGCTTGAGGGCCCCGCTGATGTAGCCGAGGTTCGCCGGCGTTCCGAGCACGTACCCGTCCGCGTCGAGGAAGTCGCTCGCAGTGACCGCCAGTGCCGCCCGGCGCACGACCTCGACACCGGCGATATCGGGGTCGGTCGCGCCGGAGACCACCGCCTCGAACATCTCCTGGCAATACGGCGACGGCGTGTGGTGCACGATCAGCAGGCGTTTCACGACCGCTCCTTTCCGGGGTGCCTCCCCCGACCCTAGCGCCGACCCGCCAGGGCCAGCAGTCGGTCGGCCGGGCGGTCGGTGGCCGCAGCGGTGACGGCGCCGACCGTGCCCCAGTCCCGGAATTCGTCGAGTATCGGGACGGCCTCGGCCAGAAGGAACTCGACCAGCGCATCCGACGGCTCCCACGCCGCGTCTAAGCCCACCGCCAGGTCGTGGGCGTGCAGCGCCACCTCCATGACGCGCATCGTCACGAGTTCCCGTCCAGGCCGACACCCGGCGCGGTGGTCGACCTGCGCGCCGAGGTCGGCGGCCGACATCGCGACACGGAAGTCGTTCTCGAAGAGCCAGAATCGCGTGACCGGGTCATCGCCGACTGGGTCATCGCCGACCAGGTAGTCGCGGCTCCTCGTCGCCGCAGTGTCGGCGGCGGTGCCACCGCGCAGCAGGATCGCGTACCGGTCCCCGCCCCCGACGAGGTGGTTGACTAGGTCGCGATTGCTCCATTCGGCGCAGCCGGAGGGGCGCTCCAGCGCTTCGGGCCCCGCCTGCGCCAGCAACCCGGTCCACAGTCGTGCGGCTTCGTCGAGAGCCGCCGTCGGCGCGAGCACGTCGACTACCCGGCCTGATCGCCCGAGGCCGAACGATACTGCGCAACGGCCGCTTTCATCATCTGCCGGGCCCGGGTCCGGTCCCCGGCGTAGTCGTAGGCGCGCGCGATCCGGTAGGTGTTGCACCAGTCGTCGGGCTCGGCCTCCCACTCGGCGCGGACCTGCTCGAACAGTTCGTCGGCGGCGTCGCGCTCGATGCGCCCAGAGGCCCGGCGCGGCAGGTGCGACACGTCGAGATCGCGTCCCTGTTCGTCGGCGGCGGCCACCAGGCGCTGATGCCACAGCCCCGCCGACAGGGTCGAGTAGAGCATCCACACGCCCAGTACCGGCAGGATCAGCACACCGATCCCGACGCCGATCCCCGGCAGCGTCCCGGCGGCGATCAACTGCACGCCGCGCCAGCCGAGGATCGCCATGTACATCACCAGGCCGACGACGAGGAACCCGATCATCAACAGCGTCGGCCCCGAGCCGCGCTTGGCCGAATCGGCACCCATCCCGCGCCGCCCTAGGAGAGGTTCATGAAGGCGTCGAGGCCGACGGTGAGCCCCGGATGCCGGCCGACCTCGCGCACACCGAGCAGGACCCCGGGCACGAAGGACGTCCGGTCGATCGAGTCGTGGCGGATGGTCAGCGTCTCCCCCTGCGTCCCGAACAGCACCTCCTGGTGCGCGACCAGCCCGGCCAGGCGCACCGAGTGGACGTGGACGTCACCGATGACGGCGCCGCGGGCCCCGGCCAGCCCGGTCGAGGTTGCGTCGGGCATGGCGGCCAGGCCTGCCTGCGCACGGGCCTCGGCGATCAACTCGGCGGTTCGGCCGGCGGTGCCCGACGGCGCGTCGGCCTTGTGCGGATGGTGGAGTTCCACCACCTCCGCGGAGGTGAAGAACCGCGCCGCCTGCTGCGCGAAGTGCATCGACAGGATTGCCCCGATGGCGAAGTTCGGGGCGATAAGTACCCCCGTTCCGGGCGTGGCGTCGACCCACTGCCGCACCTGTGCGAGGCGCTGTGCGGTGAACCCGGTCGTGCCCACGACGGCGTGGATCCCGTTGTCCAGCAGGAACTCCAGGTTGCCCATGACGACGTCGGGGTGGGTGAAGTCGACGACGACCTGCGTCCCCGAGTCGACGAAGGACGACAGCGGATCACCCTTGTCGACACCGACGGTGAACTCAGTGTCGGCCGCCTCCTCAACGCCGGCGACGATCGCCTGCCCCACCTTGCCGCCGCTGCCGAGCACGCCGACTCGAATCTTGTCCGCCATTGTCACCTCTCCACCGTCGGATCGGTCCCGAGTCTAGTCAGGAGGCGAGGTAGTGCTTGGGGTCGGCCGGGAACCGGTCGATCCAGGGCTGGGCCTCCTCCAGTTGGGCCGCCAACTGCAGCAGCGCACCGTCGGATCCCAGCGAGCCGTTGAACTGCACGCCCAGCGGCAAGCCGTCCTCGGTCCAGTACACCGGGACCGAGATCGCCGGCCGCCCGGTCAGGTTGGCCAACTGGGTATACGGCACCCAACCGAGGTTGTCCTCGATCAACTGATCGATGACCCCGCTGCGCACCATCGCCTTGCCCCCGTGGACCCGGTGCACGACGCGGGCTGCGATTTGCAGCGGCGCGGGGGTGTCCAGTTCGCCGATCTTGATGGGCTTGCGCGCCATCGTCGGGGTCAGGAAGTAGTCGTAGTCGGAGTAGAAGTGCTCCATCGCGTGGGTGTAGTCGACGACCTCGGCCAACGCCCCCATCAGGCTCGTGACCCCGTTGGCGCGTCCGACCTCGGCCACGGCCAGCGTGTCGGGCTCGAAGTCGCCGTCCTTGGCCCCGGTCTGGCGTTTGATCTCCGCGATCTGGCCGGCCAGCTTTCCGAACCAGATGGTCAGGAAGGTTTGGGCCAGCGCCTTGTCGTCGTACGGGGGGCGGACCTCCTCGACGCGGTGCCCGAGATCGGTGAGCAACTGCGCGGTAGCAGCCATCGCAGCGACGGCATCCGGCTCGGCGGTGCCGGTGATCGCCGAGTGCGCCGAGTACCCGATCGTGAGCTTGCGCGGCGCACGCTTGACCGCGTCGGCGAACTTCCGCGTCGGCAGTGCGCCCTGGTAGTCGGCGAACCGGTTGCGCCCGATGATCGCGTCGAACAGCCCTGCACAGTCGCGCACCGTCCGCGTCACCACGCCGTCGACGGCCATGCCGAACATCAACTCCCCGGTCTGGGGCCCATAGGGAGCCAGCCCGCGGCTCGGCTTGAGCCCGACGAGCCCGTTGCAGCCGGCCGGAATACGGATGGACCCGCCGCCGTCATTGGCGCCCGCCGCCGGCACCACCCCGGCGGCGACGGCCGATGCCGACCCGCCCGAGGACCCGCCCGGGGTGCGCGAGGTGTCCCACGGGTTGCGGCACGGTCCCCACAGCTTCGACTCGGTGATCCCCTTCGCCCCGAGTTCTGGGGTTGCGGTCTTGCCGAAGACCACCAGGCCGGCTTCCAGGAACCGATCGGTGATCAGAGCGTTGCGCGTGGCGGTGAAATTCCGCAACGAGCGCGAGCCCGACGTCGTCGGATAGCCCTTGTATTCTTGGCCCAGGTCCTTGATGAGGAACGGAACTCCGGCGAAGGGGCCGGTCAACTCCCCCGCCACCTGGGCGTTCGCCTCTTTGTCAATGTCGATGACGATCGCGTTGAGCTTGCCGTTGACCTGGTTGGCCCGCTTGCGGGCCAGCTCCAACAATTCCTTCGGGGTGACCTGCTGGTCTGCCACCAGTTCGGCCAGACCCGTCGCATCATGGCTCATGTACTCGTCCAGGTTCATGGACCCGAGCTTATCGGGACTTCCGCGCCCGACAAGGTCGATGCGGAGACTGCGCGTTCGCGCGACTAGCCGATATCCGCGCGTACCGCACCGGTCAACGCGACGAGGTCGTCGGGGGCGAGTTCGACGTCGAGACCGCGACGCCCACCCGAGACGAAGACGGTGTCCCACAGATCGGCCGTCTCGTCCACCACCGTGCGATGCGGGTTCTTCTGCCCGAGGGGCGAGATCCCACCGACCACGTAGCCGGTGGCCCGCTGGGCGGCGGCCGCATCGGCCATCCGCGCCCGCTTGCCGTGCAGTGCCGCGGCCAACGCCTTGAGGTCGAGCTCGGAGGTCACCGGCACGACACCGACGCACAACTCCCCGTCGACGTCGGCGACCAGTGTCTTGAACACCCGGTCGGCGTCCACCCCCAGTGCCTCGGCCGCCTCCCGGCCGTAAGACTTCGTACGCGGATCATGCTCGTAGGTGTGCAGCGCAAAGGCCACCCCCGCTGCACGCAAGGCTGTGGTTGCAGGGGTGGCGGTGCCCACCCCCGCACCTTAACGGGTGGGCCGTGACGGACTGGAAGCGCCACCGGATACCCTTTCGTGTCAGCGCGAATCACATCGTGTCGAGGTGAATCAAACCAATCGGGGGTGTCATGACCGGAATCTCACGGCGCGGCTTCTTGCAGGCCTCGGCCGCCACCGCGGTCGGAGCCGGACTGGCCGGGGCTCCGGGCGCACCGGCGACCGCCACGGCCGCACCCGGCGGCTACCTCGTCGGAGCCGGCAAGGGCGACCTGACCGGAGCCATCGCGGGTCAGGGCATGATGGGCTACTCCGACATGGACCAGGTCGCCAACGGGCTGTTGCAGCGCACCTGGGCGCGCGCCTTCATCATCGCCGACGCGGCGACCGGCAAACGCGTACTGTTCATCACCGCAGACCTGGCGTGCGTGTTCACCTCCCACCACTCCCTGCTGCTGCAGGCACTGGCCGAGCGCTACGGCAACACCTACAACCTGCACAACGTCAACATCAACGCGACGCACAACCACAACTCGTGTGGCGGCACGTCGTGGGACTACGCCTATGTGCTCGCCGCGAAAGGCCACCGGCACAACTCGCTGGCCGCGGAGATGGCCGGGTTGCTCGATGCCGTCGACCAGGCGCACCGCAGCCTCGGCCCCGGCACCGTCGAGCTCGGTCACACCGAACTGCACAATGCGAGCGCGAACCGCTCGCGACCGGCCTTCGACCTGAACCCGACTGCCGACAAGCGCCACTTCCCCCATGCGATCGATCCGCAGGTCACCGCGCTCAAACTGCGGCGCGGCGGCGAGGTGATCGGCGAGATCACCTGGTTCGCCACCCACGGCACGTCGTTGACCGACGCCAACTTCCTCATCGCCCCCGACAACAAGGGATATGCGGCCTATCTGGCCGAGCAGCGCAACCCCGGTGTGGTGAGCGCACATGCCCAGACCAACGCCGGTGACATGACACCCAACCTGTGGCTGCGCAAGATGCATCCGGGTGGGCCGACCGCCGACAACCGCAGCAACCGGATCATCATCGGCCAGCGCCAGGACCAGGCGGCCCGGCGCGCGCTCGGCTCGGCCGCGCCCATGTCGCGCTCGGGAGTCGATTCGGCCGCCCGCCACGTCAACCTCGCCGACGTCGCCATCAGCGGCGAGTTCACCCCGCACGGCCGGGGGGCGCGCACGTCGCCGGCCATGATGGGGGCGGCCGCCGCGGCCACCAGTCAAGAGGACAACACCCGCAGCCAGCTCGGCTTCCTCAACGAGGGGGTGCGCGATCAGTTCGCGATGGCACTCGGCGCCGGTGCCACACCGACGCCGGAACCTTGGATCGTCGACAACCAGGCCCCGAAGCTCATCCTGTTCCCACTCGGCCTGCTGCCGCCGCGCCCGTGGATCGAGCAGACCCTGCCGCTGCAGTTGATCCGGATCGGCGACCTGGTCCTCATCGCGGTCCCGGCGGAGGCCACCATCGTCTCCGGGCTGCGGCTGCGCCGCGTCGTTGCCGACGCCCTGGGCGTACCGTTGGAGAACGTCCTGCTGCAGGGCTATTCCAACGGCTACTCCCAGTATGTGACCACGCCCGAGGAGTACGTCTCCCAGCAGTACGAGGGCGGCGAGACCATGTTCGGCCGGTGGACGTTGTGCGCCTACATGCAGGAATTCCACCGGATGGCCGGGGCGATGGCCCGCGGCTCTCGGCTCTCGACCGGGCCGCGCCCGGCCGACCACTCCGGGCTGCAGCCCGACTTGCTCAGCGCGCAGCCCCCGGACACCCCGATCCCCGGGCACCGCTTCGGCGACGTCGTCGCCGCGCCGAACAGTCGCGCCCGCGCCGGCCAGACGGTCCGCGCGGCGTTCTGTGGCGCGTTCCCCACCAACCGGATCCGCCGCGGCCGCGCGACCAGGGGCTACTTCGCCGTCGAGCAGCGCACCGCCACCGGGTGGACGGTCGCCTACGACGACGACCACGAGTCCACCGAACTCAAGTGGGAGCGGCCGCCCGGCAACCCCTCGGCGTCGCGGGTCACGATCACCTGGCGCGTTCCGCGCGAGGCGGCGGGCACCTACCGCATCCGGTACTACGGGGACGTGAAGGCGCCCAGCGGCGCACTCCGCGAGGTCACCGGCGCCACCGGCCCGATCACCGTCGGCTGAGCCCTACCCCGCCCCGCGGTTTCGACGTCGGCGAGCGGTATCGCCGCGTCGGCGAGCCGGAACGCGAGATACTCAGGTCGGCGACCGAGCCGCGCACCACCAGCTCGTCGTCGCCGGCGGCGTGGCCGCGGTACTCCATGCCGAACTCGTACTGGTCGGTGTAGAAGTACGGCAGCCGGGTGTAGGTCTCCTCGCCGCCCAGCAGGTTGGCCACCGGCCTCGCGCGCCACGCGACCTCGGGTTCGGCGCCGATGCCCACCAGGATGGCGTCGGCCCTCAGCGTCTCGCCGTCGTCGGTGGTCACCGCGCCGGATTCGACGCCCTTGACCCCCACCCCGAGGCGCAGGTCGACGCCGTGGCGGCGGTGCAGGTCGGCGATCACGCCGCCCTGTTCCGCTCCGAGCACCCCGGGCCAGCGGGACGTCTTCCGGTTCGACGACGGTGACCGCGGTGCCCAGGGTCCGCGCCGCAGCAGCCGCCTCCAGCCCGATCCAGCCGGCGCCGACGACGAGCAACTCCCCCTGGCCGAGCCGTTCGCGCAGCAGCTCCGAATCGTCGAGGGTCAGTCGCGGTCGTCAGAGCCGGCGAGATACCCCTTGGACAACGGCGCCGCTCATGGGGCAGGTGGGCCTCGGCCCCGATCAGCACCACCGTGCCGTCGTATCCCTTGTCCCGCAATGCCTCGGCGGCCTTTGCTCCCGCAAGCCCGCCGCCGATGATGACCGTCGTCGCACCATGTCCTCACCGCACGCCCCGCCGCAACCCTTGACGGTGACGTAGCGTCACGGCGCACGATGGAGGCATGAAGGTCTCCGAGGTCGCCGACCTGGCCGACACCACCGTCCGCACGATCCGCCACTACCACCAACTCGGGCTGCTCGGGATCCCGCCGGTCGTCGGCGGCATCCGCGACTACGGGCTCGACCATGTGGCGCGGCTCCTGCGGATCCGATGGCTGGTCAGCAGCGGGATGTCGTTGCCGGCGATCGCCGGCGTACTGCCCCCGGCAGGTCCCCCCGCGGCCGACACCGTCGTCGGCGAGTTGACCGATGCGTTGTCCGATATCGACCAACACATCGAGATCCTGCAGACCAAGCGGACCCGCGTCACCGCGTTGATCGAGCGTGCGCGGCGCGGCGAAGATGCCGAACTCTCCAACCTCTATCGGCGCGTCGACGAAACCTGGCTCGTCCGGTTCCGGGCCGGGACCGATCCCCTCGCGTCAGGAGGCACTCGATGAACCAGATCGATGTCACGGGGCTGGTGAAGCGCTTCGGCGGGTTCACCGCCGTCGACGGCCTGGACCTGGCGGTCTCCCCCGGCCAGGTGCACGGCTTCCTCGGGCCGAACGGTGCCGGGAAGTCGACCACGATCCGCACGCTTCTGGGCCTTTACCGCGCCGACGCCGGCTCGGTCAGCGTTCTCGGTGCCGATCCGGCCCGCAACGCGGCCACCATCAACCGCCGCCTGTCCTACATCGCCGGCGATGTCGCCTTCTGGCCGAATCTGACCGGCGCGGAAGTCCTCGACGCCCTGGCCGGCTTGCGTGGTGCCCGTCGGCCCGGCGTCGAGGCCGAGCTGATCGAGCGCTTCGGTTTCGACCCGGGCAAGAAGGTGCGCACCTATTCCAAGGGGAACCGACAGAAGTTGGCGCTCATCGCGGCGTTCGCCGCCCCCACCGAGCTGCTGATCCTCGACGAGCCGACCTCAGGCCTCGATCCGCTGATGGAGCGGGTGTTCGGTTCGCTGGTGGCCCAGGCGGCTGCGGAGGGGCGCGGGGTCCTGCTGTCCAGTCACATCCTCGCCGAGGTCGATCGGCTCTGTGACTACGTGACCATCATCAAGGATGGCCGACAGGTCGAGTCGGCACCGCTCGACGCGCTGCGACACCTGTCCGCGACGACGATTCGCGTCGGAGGTGCCCGCATTCCCGACGTGGTCGACGACGTCGCCGCGCTCGGCCTGACCCCCTCGGAACCGGAATCGGGGTCGGACGGACTCGGGTGGGATGTTCCGCGAGCCGATGTTCCCCGCGTCCTCGGCATTCTGGCCGCACACGGGGTCATGGACGTGACCTGCGCGCCGACGAGTCTGGAGGAGCTGTTCCTGCGCCACTACCGGACGCAGGCGCCATGACGACCCACTCCGCGGCGGCGGCCGCCTCTCCCGCCGGTTCGGGTGTGCGCGGTCTCGGTCCGCTCCTGCGCCTGACGATTCGCCGCTATCGCCTGCGGCTCGCGTGCTGGGTGGTACCGATCATCGCGTTGGTCGCGGTAACCGCACCGAGCTACGCCACCACCTACCCCGACCTCGCCTCCCGCGGCCCCCTGGTTGAGAGTCTCCGCGGCAACGACGCGACCAAGGTCCTCTACGGTCACCTCCCGCGGCCCGGGACACTCGGCCAGCTGGCGCAGTGGGAGATGGGTACCTACGTGATCGTGTTGACCAGCGTCATGATGCTCACCCTCGTTGTGGCGATGACCCGGGTCGACGAGGATCTGGGCCGATCCGAGACGGTGGCCGCCGCGGGATTGGGCCGGTGGACCCCGACGGCGGCGGTCACCGCCGTGGTCGTGGCGGCCAGCGCGCTGCTCGGCAGCGGCGCGGGAGGCGTGTTGGCACTGCAGGCAATCGGCTCCGCCGAGCTGACCCTCGCCGGTGCCGCGGTATTCGGCTTGGTCGTCACTCTGACCGGGATCGGCGTCGGCGCCACCACCCTGGTGGTGTCCGAGCTGTTCTGGGATGCGTCGTCGACGCGGCGCGCGGCATGGGCCGTGATCGCGACCGAGTTCGCCGCGCGCGTCGGCGCGGATCTGACGCCCTGGCACTGGTTGCGGGCGATCAGTTGGTTCGGCCTCAAGGACGCCGCGGCGCCGTACACGGCGAACGACCCGGCGCCGCTGGTGGGCGCGGCGCTCGTCGCAGCGGCGCTCGTCGCCGCCGCCTTCGCCTTGCATGCCCGCCGCGAATTCGGTGCCGGGCTGCTTGCCCCGCCACCGCACCGCCCGCACCATCTGGCGTCGGTCTCGTCGTGGGGCCTGGCGTGGCGACTCGGCCGCGATTCTCTGATCCTGTGGTGTGTGCCGGTAGTCGGAATTGCGGCACTGTTCGGCGGGATGAGCCACGCGCTCATCACACTGGCCGGGAGCGATTCGGCCACCGGTTCGATGTTCGACGACTTGTCCTCGGCGACGGGCCCGGTGCGCCAGTACTTCTCGTTCAGCTATGTCTTCATCGCGGTGCTTCCCATGGTCTACGGCGTGCAGACAGTCCTCGGCTCCGTCGCCGACGAACGGGACGGCCTCCTCGACACCGAGTTGGCGACCGGGGTTCGGCGGGCCGCCCCCCTGGTGGCGAGGCTGTTCCTCGCCGCCGCCGGCTCGACGGTGCTCCTCGCGGTCGGGTCGGCGGTCCAGGCGGTGGTGACCCTCGCGGTCGCCGACGCCGAGGCGGCCCGGTGGGCCCTCGCCTACCCCCTGGCCCAACTGCCCGGGCTGGTGGCGGCGGTCGGCCTCGCCGCCGCCGCGGTCGGGTCGCTGCGGCGGCTCCCCTCGCTGGTGTGGGCGGTAGTCGCGTGGAGCGGATTCGTCGCCGTCTTCGCCGACCTGGTCAAACTGCCCGACTGGCTGCGCAGCGCCGCGCTGTTCGGCCACGGTCCCCACGCGGTCAGCGGTGGCGTCGGCGGATGGATGCCGTGGGGTGCAGTAGCAGTACTCGTGGCCATCGGCGTCGGTGGTGCCGCATTCGGCCTGGCCCGTATGACCCGGCGCGACATCGTCGTAGGATAGCCGGGCTGCGGCAGGTAGAACGACTCCGGCCCGCACCACCGAGGTGGTGCGGGCCGGAGGTTGCTCACGCGGACGGGCCGAAGCCCGGGTTATCAGGCGTCGGTGGGATCCGCCGCAGCGTCGTCGGCAACGGGGACGAGGCTGATCTTGCCGCGCTCGTCGATGTCAGCGATCTCCACGCGCAGCTTGCTGCCGACGTTCACCACGTCCTCGACCTTGTCGATGCGCTTGCCGTTGCCCAGCTTGGAGATGTGCACCAGGCCGTCGCGGCCCGGCAGCAGCGAGACGAACGCGCCGAAGGCGGTGGTCTTGACGACCGTTCCCAGGAAACGCTCGCCGATCTTGGGCAGCTGCGGGTTGGCGATGGCGTTGATCCGGTCGATCGCGGCCTGCGCCGACGGGCCGTCGGTCGCGCCGACGAACACGGTGCCGTCATCCTCGATCGAGATGGAGGCACCGGTCTCCTCGGTGATGCCGTTGATCGTCTTGCCCTTGGGGCCGATCAGCTCGCCGATTTTGTCCATCGGGATCTTCACGGTGGTGATCCGCGGGGCGTACGGGCTCATCTCATCGGGCTCGTCGATGGCCTCGGCCATCACGTCGAGGATGGTGAGCCGGGCGTCGCGCGCCTGGCTCAGCGCACCGGCGAGGACCTTCGAGGGGATGCCGTCGAGCTTGGTGTCGAGCTGCAGCGCGGTGACGAAGTCCTTGGTGCCGGCGACCTTGAAGTCCATGTCGCCGAAGGCGTCTTCGGCGCCGAGGATATCGGTCAGCGCGACGTAGCGGGTCTCGGTCTTGCCGTCGAGGGTCACCTCGTCGGACACCAAGCCCATGGCGATGCCGGCGACCGGGGCCTTGAGCGGCACACCGGCGTTGAGCAGCGACAGGGTCGCGGCACAGACCGAGCCCATCGACGTCGAGCCGTTGGAGCTGAGCGCCTCGGACACCTGGCGGATCGCGTAGGGGAACTCCTCGACGCTGGGCAGCACGGGCACCAGCGCCCGCTCGGCCAGCGCGCCGTGGCCGATCTCGCGGCGCTTAGGCGACCCGACGCGACCGGTCTCACCGGTGGAGTACGGCGGGAAGTTGTAGTGGTGCATGTAGCGCTTGGAGGTCTCCGGTCCCAGCGAGTCGATCTGCTGGGCCAGCTTCATCATGTCCAGCGTCGTGACACCCATGATCTGGGTCTCGCCGCGCTCGAACAGGGCGCTGCCGTGGGCGCGCGGGATGACCGCCACCTCGGCCGACAGCGAACGGATGTCGCTGATGCCGCGACCGTCGATACGGAAGTGGTCGGTCAGGATGCGCTGGCGGACGAGCTTCTTGGTCAGCGAGCGGTAGGCGGCGCCGATCTCCTTCTCACGCCCCTCGAACTGCTCGCCGATCTGCCCGAGCAGTTCGGCCTTCAGCTCGTCGGTGGCCTCGTCGCGCTCCTGCTTGCCCGCGATCGTCAGGACCTGCGCCAGCTTCTCCGACGCGGCCGCGGCGACGGCGTCATAGACGTCGCTCTGATACGGCGGGAACAGCGGGAACTCGCCGGTCTCCTTCGAGGCGGCATCGGCCAGGCGCTTCTGCGCCTCGCACAACACAGCGATGAACGGCTTGGCGGCCTCGAGGCCTTCCGCGACGATCTCCTCGGTGGGCGCCTGGGCGCCGCCGGCGATCAGTTCGAGCACGTTGTCGGTGGCCTCGGCCTCGACCATCATGATCGCGACGTCGGCGTCGGCGCCCGAGCCGGAGGTGACGCGGCCGGCGACGACCATGTCGAAGACGGCACCGGAGAGCTGCTCGACGGTCGGGAACGCGACCCACTGGCCGGCCTTGTTCGCCTCGGTCGGGATCAGGGCGACTCGCACGCCGCCGACCGGGCCGGAGAACGGCAGGCCGGCGATCTGCGTCGACGCCGATGCCGCGTTGATGGCGACCACGTCGTACAGATCATTGGGGTTGAGCGAGAGGATCGTCTCGATGACCTGGATCTCGTTGCGCAGGCCGTCGACGAAGGACGGGCGCAGTGGGCGGTCGATGAGGCGGCAGGTCAGGATGGCGTCAGTCGACGGGCGGCCCTCGCGGCGGAAGAACGAGCCGGGGATGCGGCCCGCGGCGTACATGCGCTCCTCGACGTCGACGGTCAGCGGGAAGAAGTCGAAGTGGTCTTTCGGCGACTTCGACGCAGACGTCGTCGACAGGATCATCGTCTCCTCGTCGAGATAGGCCACGACGGCGCCGCCGGCCTGCTGGGCCAGGCGCCCGGTCTCGAAGCGGATGGTGCGGGTGCCGAAGCTGCCGTTGTCGATGACGGCGGTGGCCTCGGTGACGTCGTCGTCGTAGACGTCGGTGGTGTCGGTCATGTTTCGGGTTTTTCCCTTCGTGTCGGCGCGCCCATGCGGCGGCGCCGGGGTGGATATGCGTGACGCCACTCCGGGCACAAGCACTCGGTGCGGCATCGGGAGACAGGCGCGGTGGTGCACGAGATCGCCACGAGATGCTGGGCGTGCATGCATCGCATGCGGTGCAGACGGCCATCGATCGAAGCAGCCGGAATGGTGGGGGTTTGATCCGCGCCTTCCGGCGGCCACTACCGAGGACCGATCTGATTCGATCTGTCCAGTAGTTCGTGCGACATCGACACAATGCGATGTTCCGTCGTGCAGTTTATCACTCACCGGGGGTTCGAGCCCGCCCCGACACCGCTCGGGAATCAACCGGACCGCAGTCCGGTTGATGTGGTTGTGAAACACATCGGCTTCCTGTCCTTCGGCCACTGGTCGACCGGCCGCGGCTCGCACACCCGATCCGCCTCGGATGCACTACTGCAATCGGTCGAACTGGCCGTCGCCGCGGAAGAACTCGGCGCCGACGGCGCGTATTTCCGAGTCCACCACTTCGCCCGCCAACTCGCCTCTCCGTTCCCGCTGCTGGCGGCAATCGGCGCCAAGACCGACCGGATCGAGATCGGCACCGGGGTCATCGACATGCGGTAGCTTATATCGCGGTTGCAACACTCGCCTTATCGGTCGCTCTCGCCGCCTTGCATGCGGTCGCGCAACGCCTCATCGATCTGTGTTGCCGCCGGTGCGCCGGCGAAACCGTTCTCAGCCACATAGACACGGCACGCCAGTGAGTGAACGAGTGTTGTCGGGAACAGGTCGATGCCGTCGACGAGAATCGTAGGCGAGCCTCCGAACCCAGTGTTCGCCGCTTCGGCCTCGGTCCCGATCGTCACCAGCTCGACAGGCACGGCCCCGAGTCCGAGAGCGTCCAGCGCTGCCCGTGCGTTGGCTTCGGCGATTCCCGTGTTCGGGCAGTCGGCGATGTGCAGCAGTTCCACCTTCATGAAGCTTCTTCCGTTCGTTCACCCTCAGCTGTCGTGCGAGGGGTCTGCGTGAGGAGGTTCAGACATACCAGGCCGACACCGGCGACGACGAAGACGTCGGCGACGTTCCCGACGAACAGGTCGCCGTAGGCGAGGAAGTCCGTGACGTGCCCCTGCCCGAACGCGGGCGAGTTCACGAGCCGGTCGACGAGGTTGCCGACCGCGCCGCCGAGGACCAGCCCCAGCGCGACGCCCCACCGCGCCCCGCGCATCCGTGCGGCAAACACGACCACCGCCACGGCGGCGAGGAGGCCGCTGATCGTGAAGATCCAGGTGGCCCCGGAACCGATCGAGAACGCGGCTCCGGGGTTGTAGACCAGCGACAGCCCGAACAGGTCGCCGACCAGCGGGATCCGCTCGCCCTGGGTCAGCTGCGCCGCGGCGAGGACCTTCGAGCCTTGATCGATCGCCAGAGCGAGCGCCGCGACGACGAGGGCGACGACGAGCGCCTGCCTGCTCCTCGTGGATGCCCCGCCCGTCGACTCGACGACAACGGCGTCCTGCGCAGTCACGCGGCGCTCTTCCGGGTCCGGGCAGCCCGCAGGCCGTTGAGGATCACGACGACCTCGGCGATCTCGTGCACGAGCACCACGGCCGCGAGCCCCAGGACGCCGAAGAGGGCGAGCGGGAGCAGGGCGGTGATGATCAGCAGCGAAAGGATGATGTTCTGGTTGATGATGTGCCGTCCGCGGCGGGCGTGGTCGAACGCACGCGGCAGCAGGCGCAGGTCGTGGCCGGTGAACGCGACGTCGGCGGACTCAATCGCGGCATCCGAGCCGGTCGCGCCCATCGCGATGCCGATGTCGGCAGCGGCGAGGGCGGGAGCGTCGTTGATGCCGTCGCCGATCATCGCCACAGCCCCCTTCTCGCCGAGTTCTGCGATCGCGGCGGCCTTGTCCTCCGGGCGCAGCTCGGCACGCACGTCGCCGATCCCGGCTTGGGCGGCGAGGGCGCGGGCGGTGCGAGCATTGTCGCCGGTGAGCATGGTGACCCCGATGCCCTGTGCGGCGAGGGTGCGGACGACCTCGGGGACCTCGGGACGCAGCTCGTCGCGGACGCCAATCGCGGCGACCGGCGTGCCGTCGCGGTGCACGATCACGACCGTCATGCCCTGCTCCTCCAGCCCAGCAACCTGCTCGCCGAGCGTCCCGGCGTCGAGCCAGCGCGGGCTGCCGACCGTGATCCGCGCACCGTCGAGGGTTCCCTCGATGCCGTGCCCGGCCTGCTCGGTCACACCGTCAGCCGCGGGGGCCCCGGGGGCCGCGGCGGTGATCGCGGCCGCAAGGGGGTGGGTGCTGTGCTGCTCGAGCGCGGCGGCCCAGGCCAGCGCCTGCTTCTCGGTCACGCCCTCGGCGGTGAGGACGGCGGTGACGGCGGGCTCGTTGCGGGTCAGGGTGCCGGTCTTGTCGACGGCGACGTGGCGGATCACGCCGAACCGTTCGAACACGGCCCCGGACTTGATGATCACGCCGAACTTGCTCGCCGACCCGATCGCGGCCACCACGGTCAGCGGCACCGAGATCGCCAGCGCGCAGGGAGATGCCGCCACGAGCACGACGAGGGCGCGGGTGATCCACAGCTCCGGGTCGCCGAGCAGCGACCCGATGATCGCGACGAGGGCGGCGAGGATCAGCACGCCCGGGACGAGGGGCCGGGCGATGCGGTCGGCGAGGCGGGCGCGGTCGCCCTTCTCTGCCTGCGCCTTCTCCACCAGGTCGACGATCGTGGTCAGCGAGTTGTCGGTGCCCGCCGCGGTCGTCTCGACCTCGAGCGCCCCAGCGGTGTTGATCGCGCCCGCGGAGACGGTGTCGCCGGGTTCGACTTCGACCGGGATCGACTCGCCAGTGATCGCGGACGTATCCAGGCTGGAGCGTCCCGTGCGGACGATGCCGTCGGTCGCGATCCGCTCACCCGGCCGCACCAGCATCAGCTGACCGACAGCCAGGTCCTTCGCCGGGACCTCGACCGATGCTCCGTCGCGGCGGATGGTCGCGGTCTCCGGGACGAGCTTGAGCAGCGCCCGCAGCCCGCCGCGGGCACGGTCCATGGCCTTGTCCTCCAGCGCCTCAGCGATCGAGTACAGGAACGCCAGGGCGGCGGCCTCCTCGACATACCCGAGGATCACCGCGCCGACCGCGCTGATCGTCATCAGCAGGCCGATGCCGAGCTTGCCCTTGAACAGCTTCCGGATCGCGCCCGGGGTGAAGGTCGACGCGCCCAACAGCAGACCGATCCAGAACAGCACCAGCGCCGGGACCTCCAGCCCCGCCCACTCCAGCACCAGGCCGGTCAGGAACGCGACGCCGGAGAAGACCGGGACCATGATCCCGCGGTCCCGCCACCAGGGACGCGCCGCCTCCTCGGCTTCCTCTCCCGAAGTGGTCTCAGGCTCGTCGTGCTCGCAGCCGCACGCCGCGCTCACTCGCCCGCCCCCATCCCGCAGCAACCCGGCACTGTGCACGAAGAGTCCACGCAGGGCGCGTGCTCGTCGACAGCGAGCGTCACGTCCACCAGTGCGGTGAGCGCCGCCGCCAGATGCGGGTCGGCGATCTCGTAGCGCGTCTGCCGCCCCTCCGGCTCGGCGACGACGATGCCGCAGTCGCGCAGACAGGTCAGGTGGTTGGAGACGTTCGAGCGAGTCAGCTCCAGCTCGCGCGAGAGCACGGCCGGGTAGCTCGGGCCGTCGAGCAGGGTCATCAGAATCCGGGAGCGCGTCGGGTCCGCCATGGCCCGGCCGAGCCGGTTCATGACGTCGAGACGAGAAGCAACAGTCAGCATGCACTGAACTATACAGTGTTGGCTGACTTATTGTCGCCTCGCCAGGGCTGCCGCACGCGCTCCGCGCGCTTGCCCTCGGGAACCCTGGTCGCCTACTTTCGCCAGCGCGGCCACTTCGGCAGCCCGCGGTCCTTCCAGGTCTCCACGAGGCCAGCGACCCAGCGGACGGACGCGAAGAGCCCATAGCTGGCCCCGGCGAGGCCCACACCGACCACGAGCCAGCGCCCGATTCCGAGCCACACGCTCCCGTTTACGTCCAGCGCCCACTGAGCGCCCGTGATGAGCCCGGCGATGCCCATCCAGAGCCCAGCGATGACCACGACCACCGGCAGGAGTGCGAGGCACATCGCGGCGGCAGCCGACCAGAGCTGACGGGTCTCCAGCTTCGCCGTGGCGGCGATGATCCGCTCGGCCCGCTCGTTCGACGCGTCGAGGTTTGCCGTCATCGTCGCCGAGGCCTCCCCGGTGACCTGCCCGACGGCCTTCTCGACCCGCTCCTCGGTGCGCTTCTCGATCCGCTGCACGGCTCCGCCGACCTGGCTCACGAGCTTCTGGTTCGCTGCGGCCTGCGCCTTGAGCCCCTCAATCGCCGAGGCCGTAGCCGCGTGATTCTTCTGCGCCTCCGCGACCAAGCTCCGCGACGCGGCGTTCAAGCTCTCGCCGTTGAGACTCCGCGCGAACTCGCCGAGCGTGCTCGCGATCTCGTTCTGCCTGCTCTCGATACTCGCGATCCTCGCGGACACGTCGCTGGAGGGCGAGGAGGTCGACGCCGGGGCCGCGATCCTCTCCAGCCGCCTCGTCGTCTCCTCGTCCATGACCTTCACGAACCCCGCGAGCTTCTTCTGCTGCTCGGCCAGCCGGTCGAGCCTCGCGTTCTGCGCCTCGACGGCGGTGAGGATCGAGGTCAACACCTCCATCGTCGCCGGACTGCCGAGCTGCTGCGGCGGCTGCTCGTGCGCGTTCTGCTGCTTCAGCCTGTCGAGCGCTGCGCTCATGTTCCTGCTCCTTCTGCTGCTGGTGGTAGTCGAAGAACGCGGCTGCGCCCTCCGGTGTGAAATCCGCCGAGAGCGCACTCGTGCGCTTGCGGCGCTCAGCGCGCCCGGACTCGCCGCGGCGGTCCTCGATGTAGAGCGTCCAGGTCTCCTGACCGGCGCGCTTGCCCTTCTTGCTGACTGGGCTGTGCAGGCGCATCCGCGGCACCCGCTCCCCGTCGCCGCCGAGCTGCTGGTTCTGCTCCGCGATCACCGCCTCAAGACCGGCCTTGTCCACCGACCGGGGATCGGCCAGGGCGGCGCTCATCCGGTCGCCCATCTCGCGGTCGAGACCGCCCTCGGCGAAGTCCTCGCGGCGCAGCTCCCAGTCCTTCGGGGCGTGCTCCAGCCGCTTCACGACCGAGAGGCCGTGATCGCGCATCAACTCGTCGTTCGCCGACTGCACGCCCCGCTGGTTCCCGGCTTTGCGGTCGTGGAACGTGCGGTAATCCGAGAGGGCCTTTCCGGTCCGGTTGCTGTGATTGATCACGAGGATGTGGTTGTGCGGCTTCTTGCCCCGACCATCCACGTGGCTGACCACGAGGCAGTCCGAGTCCGGGTGCATCTTCTTCGCGAGCTGGTAGCCCAGATCGTTCACCCGCTGCACGTCCTCCGGGCTGCTCGAGTCGAACTCCTCGTCGCTGAACGACTGCCGGTAGTGCAGTGCCTCGACGTCGCGCTTCGTGTTCTGCGTGAGCGCGCGGGCGCGGGCCGAGAATGCGCCGGGGCCTCCCGGCACGTCGCACGTGATCGCGACCCCGCGCTCGTCCTCCTTGCCACGGATGTAGCGCTCCGTGTCTCCGGCGCTGGTGCTCGGGCTGTAGTGCGTGGTGCTCATGAGGCCGTCCGATCCCCGAGCAGGGTCCGGACCTCGCGCAGCAGCTCGATCAGCTCGGGCACCTCCGCCGACAGCGCGACCGCCTCGCCGGCCCGCGCGCGGCGGTCCAGGTCGTTGACGTTGATCGCCAGCGGGCGCACCTGCGCGGCAAGCTCCCGGGCGTCCGCCGAGGCCTGCACGCGCGCCTCGACGCCGAGCAGGTGCGCGGCCACGGCGGCGTCCAGCTCCTCGCTCCGGGAGGCGTGCAGAGCATCGCGCACGACGCTCCGCACCCAGGTGCTCGGAGCCAGCCCGAGCCGCTCCGCACGAGTGCGCAGCGCCCCGAGCGTGGCCTCATCGAAGCGCGTATCAAGCCGCCCGCCGCCCCCACGACGACGCTTCGCGCCGCCGTGACTCTGGCGCACAGCCTCCGCATCAGCCCGACCGGTTTTCACCTGGGAGTCGGCCTGCTGCTCCACCTGTACGCCAGAGTGGCAAGCAGTAGGCCTGTCGGACACATCGCTGACGCTCGTGTCCTCCAGCCCTGCTTGCGAGGGGGCTCCGCCCCCTTCGATCCCCTGGAAGAGCGGGTGCTGATCGGCGCTCATGCCGCACCTCCGATCAGCGCCAGCGGCACGTCCGGGCTGCGCACCGCGAGCCCGCTCAGCAGTTCGACAACCGCGCTCTCGGCGTCGTGCTCCGCGGAGGTCTCCGGACCGTAGGTGAGCTCGCGCGACGGAGCCACCTGCTGGTGGTACGAGTTGCCGTTGACGCCCGGCGTGTGCGCGGCCGCCGGAAGGCTGCACTGATGCCACTCGTAGGGCTCGATCTTCCCGATGTGCTGCACGAGGTAGCGGTTGATATCGTCGGCGCGGAACACCTTCACGACCGATGCCAGGCGACGGATGAACTGGTCCAGCGCCTCGTCCACGTTGCCCTTCTGGCGGGCGTAGAAGAAGAACTCGACCGGCTCGATGGTGGCCGTGATGACGATCAGTCGCGGAGCCACCTCGCCCTTGTTCTTGTAACGCGCCTTCGCCGGGGAGGCGTTGTACGGATCGAGCAGCAACAGCCAGTCGTTCGCATCCATCGCCGAAGCCCGCAGATCGTCGAGCAGCAGAACCTCCTCCCCGCGCCAGTCATCGAGCGGGTTGCCCGTCGCGGCCCGGTAGACCTGCCACCGCTCGCCGTTCGCGTTCGCCGCGTCAATCGCCGCCATGATGAAGTCCGTTGCGAACCGCGTCTTGCCGATCCCGGCATCCCCGTGGACGAACACCACATGCGTTGAGAAATCACCGGCGCGGAGCTTCGCTGCCGCCCGATACGCGCGGCGCTGACCATAGGCCGACAGTGCGTCGTCGATCTCCCGCTGATGCCGCGAGTAGATGTCGAACAGGCCATCGGTGAGCATGATCTGATCGCGCGTGATCTCGCCCTGGAGCACCCGCTCGCGCATGTCCTCGAAGTTCTCGGCGACGACCTTCTTCTTCACGTGGGCGCGGCCCTTGAGCCACGTCTCCCGGCGCAGGGCGTCGATGCCGAGGTAGTCCGGCCCGCGCACCGTGGCGACCTCCGAAGGGGCGTACTGGTGCTTGTCCGCGTACTTCACGTGCGTCAGGTACGACAGCATGTTGTCGAAGGCGTAGCGTCCGCGACCGGGCTTCTCGACGTACTGCGGCTCGACGCCGATGCCGAACGCGAGCCGATCCAGCGGCGCGCTCTTCGAACGACTGGCGAACTTGATCACCGCGTGCAGGTGATCCGGCTTCGGCTCGACCACGAGTGCCTTCTCCGTGTCGCTCCAGACCTCGCGCTCGTCCTTGTCGTGCACGATGCCGTAGGCCTCGACGACTTCGCAGCCGACCGCCTCGAGCCGCTGCACGATGTAGGTGAGGATCGGCCCGGCCCCCTGCTGGAGCAGCGCGGCCCCGTTCGCATCCTCGGCAGCCCAGGTCCAGTACGACGGATCGAGGTACTGCGTGAGTCCGATGCTCGTGGGGTTGTTCTCCTGCTTAGCCACGGCGACCACCGCCCGCGACATCGTAAGGAGCGTGCGGCGCCTTAAATGACCCCCTATTGACCCCCAAATGAGACCCCAAATGATCCCGCGAGGTCACGCGGCGGTGCGAGGGCGGAACCGGCTCCTGACCAGGCATGTTGGTGCATGGCGCGGCAATCGACAAGCCCTTGCCGCGCCCGTAGGAACGAATGAAGCTCCCGAAACTCTTGGAGTGCGGAACACGGCTTCCGGCGGTCATCACGACGACGGGCAGCCCGCCTCCGGCGGGTGCCAGGGCAGGCCCTCCGGGCGGGGTCAGGTCGGCGGACACGAGGGCGCTGGTGCAGTCGGTGGTGCTCATCGGGCACCGCCCTTGCGGTAGCGCTTGATGACGGCCTGATGCGTGACGCCGAGGGCATCGCCGATCCTCGCCCAGGTCACCCCATCGGCGCGGGCGTCGGCGACGGCGATCTCGACGGCTTCTTCCAGCACGGAGCGGAGCACGCCGAGGTCGTAGAGATGCGCTTCCGCGTCGGCGAGAGTGGGATCGCCCAGACGCCAGCGGAAGCCGTTCACGTGGTCGAAGGCAGCGGAGTTGGCGCTCATCAGCGACCACCACCCATCACGGCGGCGACGGCGGCGCGCTGGCGCGGGGTCAGCGGCGTGCTGGTCAGGCGCTCACCGGCACGACGACCGGCGGCGAGGGCAACGGCGATGACGGGATCGAGCCCATCAGCTTGCGAAACGGGGATCAGGTCCTGGTCGAGCCCAGGACGGTCCAGCGCGGAGGCGCGGGGAGCGTCGATAACGACAGACATCGGAAGTCCTCAAACATGAGTGTGCTTCCGGTTCCCCGCCACGGTAGTTGGGCTGTTTGACCGGCTACTCATCCGGGAGTAGAACCCGCGCTTCTAAGTCGCGGCCCCGGTGGGATCTTCTTGTCTGCAACCATTCTCCCATGACTCGACTCACCAGTCCACTGACGAGTCGACTCGCGTGTCAGTCGCGACGCGGCTCTATTCGAATGAGGTCGGGGTCGAACTTCACGTGACCCGGCGCGATGGGTTCGATGGTCACCGTTACCAGCTCGTCCACGAGCATCCGGCGGCGGTCCATGTCCAAGGCCTTCCACTTCGACTCGACGACCTCCCGGCGCTCCATGGTGCCGAGCGACTCGTCCACGTCCCCCAGCAGCTTCGCCGCCACCGACACCGAGCGGTCGAGTATCTCCGCGTCGATCTGGTCGATGCGGGCCTTTCCGCCCCTGATCGCCTCCGTGATCTCCAGGACGGGCTGGCGCACGTCCAGCAGCAGCGGGCTCAGCTCCTTGACGCGCTCGACCAGAGCGTTCCGCTCGGTCAGCAGCGCCTCGCGGTCCGGCCCGTCGTCCTCCTGCGGCATCACGAGGTCGTGCACGTCCACCGACGACAGGCGGGTGAGCACCGCCTCGGTGACCATCGCATCGACGGGCTCGCGCTGGCGGGTGAGGTGGAACTGCTCGCCGCAGCGGTACGTCGGCTGCTTGCGGCTGTTGGTCCCCGAGACGAGCGTCGCGCCGCACTTCCCGCACAGGCCAATCGTGGACAGGAGGTACTTCGGCTGGTTGCCCTGCCTCGCCGACCTCCGCACGTTGTCCTCCAGCTTTGCCACCGCGGCCCGCCACGTCTGCTCGCCAACGATGGGCGGGAACGCGTCGCCCTGCACCGGGTACAGCTCGCCCGAGGCGTAGTGCTTGATGTAGCCAGCGTAGAGCGGGTTCGCCAGCAGGTACCGCACGGCATCGACGGAGAACGCCGACCCGCGCGCGGTCAGATGACCGGCGCTGTTCAGGTCCTCGCGGATGCGACGGATCGACAGCGACGGCTCGCCGAGGAACGCATCGAAGGCCCGCCGTACGGCGTCGGCCTCCGCCTCGATCAGCTCACCCTCCCTCGTCCAGCCGAACGCCTTCCAGGAGGACGCCGGGATGCCCTCGGCGCGGCGGCGCTCGTTCGACCTGATCTGACGCTCCGCCTTGCGGCGCGCCTCGAACCGCGCGAGAGCGGCGAGCATCGTCGCCCGGAACTCGCCGTCCGCCGTCGAGAGGTCGATCTCGCCGTCCACGGTGACGACGCGCAGGCCGAGGTCGATCAGCGTGTTCAGGTCCTTCGTGCTGCGCAGGAGGCGGTCCATGTCCACGGCGACGACCATCGAGAACCTGCCCGCGCGGGCGTCGTCCAGCATCTCGGCCCACCGGGTGCCAGCGCGGCGCTTCTTCGTCGCCGACACAGCGTTGTCGTCGTAGACCTCGACGACCTCCCAGTCCTTGGCCTCGGCGAGAGCCCTGATCTTCCGCAACTGGGTCTCGACCGTCCACCGGTCGCCCTTGCGATCCATCGAGGCGCGGACGTACGCGGCGACCTCGTTCGTCTTCCTCAGCGATACCAGTTCAACCATGCAACCAAGCTTACGTGAACGAGTGTTGCAACCGCGATATAAGCTACGAAAACCCCGGGTACATGGCCGAGGACGCCGCGGCGGCCGATCTCCTGGCCGGCGGGCGCCTGCAACTGGGCATCAGCCGCGGTTCCCCCGAGCAGGTCATCGAGGGCTACAAGTACTTCGGATACGACCCCGGGCCGAACTCGTCGGACGCCGAGATGGCCCGCGACCACGCCGCAGCCTTCCTCAACGCGATCGAGGGCACCCGGTTCGCCCAACCGAACCCGCGGCCGATGTTTCCCAACCCGCCCGGGCTGCTCGGAATCGAGCCCCAGTCCCCCGGCCTGCGCGAGCGCATCTGGTGGGGCGCAGGCACCCGCGCAACCGCGGAGTGGACCGCGCGACAGGGGATGAACCTGATGAGCTCGACGCTGCTCACCGAGGACACCGGTGTGCCGTTCCACCAACTGCAGGCCGAGCAGATCCAACGGTTCCGCGACGCCTGGGACGAGGCCGGCCACCCACACCGACCGCGGGTCTCGGTGAGCCGCAGCATCTTCGCGCTCGTCAACGACACCGACCGCGCCTATTTCGGCGGCCGCCCCGACGCGGACCACGTCGGCATCATCGACAATGTCCGAGCCACCTTCGGGCGCACCTACGCCGCCGAGCCCGAGGTCCTCGTCCAACAACTACGCGAGGACGAGGCCATCGCCGCCGCCGACACCCTGCTGCTGACCGTGCCCAATCAGCTCGGCGTCGACTACAACGCCCACCTCATCGAATCGATCCTGACCCGGGTGGCACCGGAGTTGGGCTGGCGATCGTCGAAGTCACCAGCTCAGTCGAAGTCACCATCTCAATAGAAGCCAAACGGCCGCGCCACCTTACGGTGACGCGGCCGTTCTGTTGACCATTGCGCTCAGCGGCGCAGGCCGAGGCGCTCGATCAGCGTGCGGTAGCGCTCGACGTCGACCTTGGCGACGTACTTGAGCAGGCGGCGACGACGGCCCACGAGCAGCAGCAGACCCCGGCGACTGTGGTGATCGTGCTTGTGCTCCTTGAGGTGCTCGGTGAGATCGGTGATGCGCTTGGTCAGCATTGCGACCTGCGCCTCGGGCGAACCCGTGTCGCTCTCGTGCAGGCCGTACTCGGCCAGGATGGTCTTCTTCTGCTCAGCGGTCAGCGACATGGCTGCGCTCCTTCGTATTCTCAGTGCCGTGTTCCGAGATCCCCGGAATGCGGGTCCCGCTACCAGCGGGAGGTGCGCCACCACGGACTGCAGCGCACCGAGGGGACAATCTACCAGCGCCGCAGGTCGGAGCCAAAATCCCGCTAGCCCGCAACCCGGATACCGGCATCCCGACCGAACCACCACCACGCCGCTCCAACCGCCATTGACCCGAGCAGCACACCGATCACCAGTGCTGCGCCGACCCAGCGGGCGCCCCTCCCGCCGGGGACCGCCGCGCGCGCCGCGACCGCGACCGCCACGACACCGGCCCCGGCGCCCGCCGCAAGCACCACCCACAGGGTGGGGGCGCCGACCGTTGCCGACGTGCCATCCAGACCCAACTGCGCCGGGCCGACCGTGAGCCGGATCGGCCACGCGCACACAGCCGCCGCGATGACCGTGACCGCGGCGCCCAGCGCACCGATGACGACCAAGACCGCGGCCGCGAGCTCACCACCCCGTTCATGATCCGATCCGACCCGCCCCGTGCCGGCGCCCACCACCGACGCGACAGCTGCGAGCACCCCGCCCACCACGATCACCAGGCCGAGCACCAAGGTCACCCAACCGAGCCCGGCGCCGAGGGCGTGGTAGGCGATACCGATCCCGAGCGGCCGGATGGATCCAGCGCCGAACTCGGACAGGTCCGCCCAGGGCAGCACGCTCATGACCACGACGACGATTCCCAGCACGATCGCCACCGCACCAGCGAGCACACCCGTGACAACCGATTTCATCCCGCAATCCAACCACGGGAAACCGAGGCGCGGCTTCCCCGTCCCCACCGGCTACGATTCTCGCCGTGAAGACAATCCTCTACCTCGTCCTCGGCTTCGGCCTCGGCCTCATGCTGCTCATCATCGGGGTCAACGAGGTATCGAAGGACACCCCCACCTGTGGCGGGCGCGCCATGAGTCAGGGCGACCGGTGCGTCTCGTCGAAGGGCGGCAGGCGCGACTTCGACGCGCAGCTGCGCTCCGATCACCGCGGCGGCTACGTGATGATCGGCATCGGCGGATTGATGGCGCTGGGCTCGGTCGCCGTGGGCGGTGCCGCATTGGTCACTCCGACCAAGCAGTCCGGGGCGACCCCTGCGGTTGGGAACTTGACCCCGCAGACCGGATTCCCCCCGCAGCAGTACCCCGGTCAACCCCACTCCGGGCAACACTTCTCCGGGCAACACTTCTCCGGCCAACCGCTATTCGGGCAGCCCCTGCCCCAGCAGCCCGCGCAGCCGTTCACACCACCGCCGACGCCTCCCGGCCCGAACTCACCGCGCACCACCAGCCAATAGACATGCGGGTCGGGGGAATGTAGCGCACACCCTAAGCAGTAGCGAGGATCGTGCGCGTTGTAGCGACGTCCTCGGCGATCGCCTCGACGAGGCCGTCGATCGAGTCGAATCGCGTCATCGGCCGGATCCGCTCGACGAAGTCGACGGCGACATGCTGGCCGTACAGGTCCGCCTCGGCGTCGAGGACGAAGGCCTCCACCGTCCGGGCACGGCCCGAAAAGGTCGGATTGGTACCGACGGACACCGCCGCCGCGTACCGCTTGCCGTGCTTGACCTGACCGACGGTGGCACCCATGCCGATCACGGTGAACCAACAGGCATACACCCCGTCGGCCGGGATCGCCGCATGCATCGGCGGTGCCACGTTGGCCGTTGGGAAGCCGAGTTCGCGCCCGCGGCCATCGCCGCGGACGACGACGCCCTCGACGCGGTGCGGGCGGCCCAGCGCCTCGGCGGCCGACGCCACGTCACCGGCCGCAACGCACGAACGGATGTAGGTGGACGAGTAGGTGACCGCATGCTCGCCGAACAGCGAGATCGCCTGCACCTCGAAGCCGAAACGCCGACCGAACTCACGCAGCTTCTCGACATTGCCGGCCGCCTTGTGACCGAAGGTGAAGTTGTCGCCGACCACCACGTCGGCGGCGTGCAGCGTCTCCACGAGCACGCCGTGGGCGAAATCCTTCGGCGACCGGGCGGCCAGTGCCGGGGTGAACGGCATGACGCAGAACACGTCGATGCCCATCTCCTCGGCGAGCTCGGCGCGCCGGGCCAGCGTCGACAGCTGCGGCGGGTGGGTGCCGGGGCGGACCACCTCTGCCGGATGGGGGTCGAAGGTCATCAGCACCGACGGCAGGCCGCGCGCGGCCGCCGCGGTCGTCGCCGCCATGATCAACTGCGCGTGCCCACGGTGCACCCCGTCGAATACGCCGATCGTGACCACACAGCGCCCCCAGTCCGCGGGGATGTCATCGAGACCTCGCCATCGCAACACGCCGCTCACCTTACCCGCCGCCGCACCGCGGGGCCCGACAGCGCGGCATCACTAGACTGAACCCCATGCCACGCGGGAACGAACGGTCGGAACTGACGTCGGCCGCCCAGGACTACCTCAAGGTCATCTGGACGGCCCGGGAGTGGGGCGACGTCAAGGTGACCACCTCGATGATCGCCGAGCGGCTCACCATCTCGCCGTCGACCGCGTCCGAGGGCATCCGCAAACTCGCCGAGCAGGGCCTGCTCAAGCACCAGAAGTACGGCGCCATCACCCTCACCGAGGAAGGTGCGGGGGCCGCCGTCGCGATGGTGCGCCGCCACCGGCTGCTCGAGACCTATCTGGTCTCCGAGCTCGGCTACGGCTGGGACGAGGTCCACGACGAGGCCGAGGTGCTCGAGCACGCGGTCAGCGACCGGCTGATCGATCGCATGGACGCCAAGCTCGGCCACCCCAGCCGTGATCCGCATGGCGACCCGATCCCGTCGCAAGACGGTGAGATCGCCAGCCCCGACGTGTGTCTGCTCGCCGACCTCGGCGACGGCGAGTCGGGCGTCATCGCGCGAATCTCCGACACCGACCCGGCGATGCTGCGCTACTTCGACGAGGTCGGCATCGCACTCGACCGCTCGGTGCACGTGGCTGACCGGCGGCCGTTCGCCGGGACGACGACCATCACCGTCGAAGGCGCCCATCCCGCGATCACCCTCGGCGACGTCGCCACCCGGGCAATCTTCGTCGCCCTGCGTTGACCGGCCCTTCTAGTGGTCTTGTTCGCCGATTCGGTGGACGTGGATGAAATTGGTCGAGCCCGCGATTCCCGGCGGCGCCCCGGCGACGATGACTACCGTGTCGCCCGCGACCATCCGCCCGCTGTCGAGCAGGATCCGGTCGACCTCGTCGATCATCTCATCGGTGTTGGCGATCCGGTCGACGATGAACGTCTCGGTCCCCCAGCTCAGCGTGAGTTGATCGCGGATCCCCGGCATCGGGGTGAAGGCGAGTAGCGGCAGAGGCGAGTGCAAGCGCGCCAGGCGGCGCACGGTGTCGCCGGACTGGGTGAAGGCCACCAGCGCTTTGGCCGACAGGCGCTCGCCGATATCGCGCGCCGCATAGGAGATCACACCGCGGCGGGTGCGCGGCAGGTGGTCCAGCGGCGGCACGGACCGGGAGCCGGCCTCCACCGCACGACAGATGCGGTCCATCGTGGCCACCGCCTGCACCGGATACTTGCCCACCGACGTCTCCCCCGAAAGCATCACCGCGTCGGCGCCGTCGAGGACCGCATTGGCGACGTCGGAGGCCTCGGCACGCGTCGGACGGGAGTTCTCCATCATCGAGTCCAGCATCTGCGTCGCCACGATCACCGGCTTCGCGTTCTCCCGGGCCATCTGGATGGCCCGCTTCTGCACCAGCGGCACCTCCTCCAACGGCACCTCGACGCCGAGGTCGCCGCGTGCGACCATGATCGCATCGAAGGCGAGGACGATCGCCTCGAGGTTCTCCACCGCCTCGGGCTTCTCCAGCTTGGCGATCACCGGCACCCGGCGGCCGACGCGATCCATGACCCCGTGCACCAGGTCGATGTCGGACGGGCTGCGCACGAACGACAGGGCGACGAGGTCGACGCCGAGGGACAGCGCGAACTCGAGGTCGGAGACGTCCTTCTCCGACAGTGCCGGCACCGACACATTCATGCCGGGAACCGACAGGCCCTTGTGATTGCTCACCGGTCCGCCCTCGGTGACCGTGCAGACGACGTCGTTGCCGTCGATGGCGGTCACCACCAGGCCGACCTTGCCGTCGTCGACGAGCAGCCGGTCCCCGACCTGCGCGTCCCGCGCCAACTGCGCGTAGGTCGTTCCGACCCGGTCGTGGTCGCCGACCACGTCTTCGACGGTGATCCGGACCGACTCGCCGGTGTTCCATCGGGTGCTCCCGTCGCCGCCGAACCGGCCCAGCCGGATCTTGGGGCCCTGCAGGTCGGCGAGCACGCCGACGGCCTTCCCGTTATCCCGCGCGACGTCGCGCACCATGGCGTACATCGCTGCGTGGTCGTCGTGGGTGCCGTGGCTGAAGTTCAACCGTGCGACGTCCATGCCGCTGTCGACCAGGTCGCGGATCCTCTCGATGGAGGCGGTCGCGGGGCCCATGGTGCAGACGATCTTCGTTCGACGGTTCACGGGAGCCAGCGTAGCCCGTCGACGCGGTGCCTCCCACTGCACCCGCCCGTCGTCCACGAGGCGTCACACAGCATTCACACGCCGGCTATGCCAGGCGTCTGCCCACGGGCGTTGAGCGGCGACGACTCGAAGACTGGGTGGCAGTCGGCCTCGGCTGCAAAGGCGGTGAGCGGTGCGTCCGGGGAGGCACGGAAGTACTCGCGCGGGGGTCGGGTGATGCCGAGGTAAGCCTTCAGAATCGGTACGGCCTCATCGGGCGTGCCGATCTCTCGGACCGCCCATTCCCGTGTTGTCGCGGCGCCGCGGTTAAGCTTGCTCAGTTTTCACCGGCGTCGGGTCCGTCCTCGAGGGCCTTGTCCACGATTGGCGGAGCGTCGGCACGCCGGACGATATTGGGTCTGGTGTCCTCTGCCGCTTCCCCGGTATCGGTGTCGGCGGCCTTGTCCGGCTCACCCCCGCCGTCCTCGTGCGCCAGGTCGTCTTCTGCCGAGTCCGCTGCCGTGTCCTCTGCCGTGTCCGCTGCCGCCGAATCGCCGGGGCGATCGAGGAACTCGGCGAGTCGGTTGAGTGAGGCCAGCAGGGAGTCGACCGTCGTCGATCGGGCTCGCTCATTGCGCTTGCCGTCGTCGGGGTCCAGTCGGGTCCAGTCGTAGGTGTGGGTCACGGTGGTCGTGTCATCGTCGACGGCCTTCAGCTCCCAGCGCCACAGATGCCCGGGCGGAGCCTTGTCCACTTCCGACGGCAGCCACGCGATCAGTCGGTCCTCGACGAACTCAACAACCCGGTTCTCACGGACGCGGCCGCTGGTGTTGGTCATGCGGAAGCGGTCGCCCACCTTCGTGACGCGCTGACCCTCGTCGGCTTCCTGCAGGTTCTCGTTTCCGTCGAAGCGGGGCTGCTGCGCCGGGTCGGCGATGAGGGCGAAGATCGTGGCTGCGGGGGCCGCTATCTCGCGCGAGACGCTGACGATTCGGATGTCATCGTCGACCGCGGTTTCGGGCTCACTCGGCACCGTCGCGGGCTCACTCGGCACCGTCGCGGGCTCACTCGGCACCGTCGCGGGCTCACTCGGCACCGTCGCGGGCTCACTCGGCACCGTCGCGGGCTCACTCGGCACCGTCGC
>WBZS01000443.1_pt1 | contig 54931 bp, 58 predicted proteins | sample 5204201 | NCBI WGS metagenome assembly WBZS01 (sample SAMN12344357, study PRJNA552823) | activated sludge metagenome | biome: Activated sludge suspended growth; feature: Nitrification reactor; material: Wastewater; isolation source: activated sludge from nitrification reactor of wastewater...
GCGCAGGTCGTTCGAAAGAGGCTTCGTCATGCGGGCTGGCCTCCTCCGCCAGCCCCAAGCATGAATCACTGTTCGCGCCCGAAGGGAATCCCCCCTCCGATTCCGTCCGATAGGAAAATGCTCTAGCTGCGGTGAGGTCCGGGCTCAAGCCTCGCCGCGCAAAGGGAGCGGTCGGTGGCGATCAAAGGGAGCGGTCGGTGGCGATTCTCAGACGAGCACGCCGTGCTGCTGCAGCGACCAGACGATCCAGATCGCCGGCGCCAGGAAGGCACCGAACGGGACGCGCGCGTGGCGGTCGACCGGCGTGCCGCTCTGCGCGGCGCGGGCGCCCACCACCACGAGCGCCGCAAGCGAGGCCAGCAGGATCACCTGCGCCAGCGCCGCGATGCCGACCCAGGCGCCTCCGGCCGCCGCCAGCTTGACGTCGCCGAAGCCGAGTCCGGCCTGTCCACGCGCCGAGTGGTAGCTGCGGGCGATCGCCCACAATATCAGCCAGCCGGCCGCCGCGCCGAGGCAGTTGTCGAGCGCCACCCACGCGGACAGCTCGGGGGACACGAGGCGCCCGGAGGCGAGCAGCCCGACGGGGATCGCCGGCAGCGACAGGACATCGGGAACGATGAAGCGATCGGCGTCGATGGCGGCAATGGCGAGCATCGACAACCCGAGTCCGAGCGAGACGACGGCGAGGCGCGCCGTCGGCAAGGCGAGGGACGCGGCCACGATCGATGCGGCCGCGAGCAACATGACCAATGTGCGGGGCGAGGTCGGGCGAGGTGCGGGCGCGACGGGCATGGGGCTCCGGCTCGGGTGTCGGCAGCCGCGGCCGGCTGCGGCGTGTCATCGCGCGATGATAGCCGAGGTGATCGCCGAGGCGAGTGGGGAGCCGGCGCGTTTTTCACGCACATGCCAAACGGTGGCGCATGGGGACGGTGGCGCATGGGGGGCTGCCGTCGTGCGATGCGCGGAAAGCGCACCACGCGTCACGCGCGGTTCGTTTCGACGCAGCGCGTGCGATCCCGGGACACCTCGGACGACAGGCAGAGCGCAACCTCGGCACGATACGCCGCCAGCAGCCGGGCGTGGCGGCCGAGATCGTAGGCCCAGTGCCCGGCCCGTCCGCGTCGGCGTTCTTCGCGTAAGGCCCGCCGCAATCGCGCCAGCAGACGCTGCCGGGCGGCGCGGTCCGGCGTTTCGAGTTCCCACGGCCACAGCGCCACGAGGCGCGGCAGGTCGCGGTGCCGAACGTAGCGCGCAGGGCCCGGTGCCGGCGCCGGGCCTGATGTTGCAGGCTCAGGGCCAGGTGCGGCGGCAGGCGATGGGCGGGCGTCGGCGGGCATGCGGGTCCTCGTCGATGAAGCATCGATCGAGGCCATCCTCGGTTGGCCCGGCGCGGCGGGGACAACTTCTCGAAAAGCGCTGCGGCACCGGTATTTACTGTCACATCCAGTTATCCCCGCGCATTCACCTCGGACCTAGTTTCAAGGCCTGACGCCAGACATTCGCGGTATGCTGGCAGCCATCGAAACGACCCCCAGCCGGAGACCTGCTGCGATGTGCACGGCTTCCCTCCAGACACGCCCCGACTTTTCCAGCCACGTCGGGGGCGATGGCGCAGGTGACGGCGGGCGGCGGGCTGTGGCGCAGACACGCACCGTCATCGAGCTGGCGGTGGGACAGGTGTTCGCGGTCGAGGCGGCCAAGCTGCAAGCCGCCTCGCGGGGCCGCAAGGGCGTGGCACTGGCGCGTCAGGTCGGCATGTATCTGGCCCATGTCGGGCTCGGCTGCTCGTTGACGCAGGTCGGCCGCGTCTTCGGCCGCGATCGCACCACCGTCGCGCATGCCTGCGCCGTGATCGAGGATCGCCGCGACGAGCCCGGCTTCGATCTCGCGCTGCAATGCCTGGAATGCGTGGTGCGGCATCAGCTGGAGGCCCGCGGCGTGGTGCCGATCCGGCCTTCGGTGGGCGCGATAGAGGCCTTCTAGAGCGCGCTCCGCGTCATCTCCGCTTCAACTCCGCCTTATCGGAGCGGGACGGTGCTTTCAGCGCGACTATGCGCGCGCTGACGGACACGTCGCGGCCGACAACTCCCCCTTGTCCCCCTTGGCAATACGAGGACGTTTCATGAGCGATCGGGTGCAGGCGCCCGGCGGGCATCCCCCGTCGGCTGACGTGGTGCGGCTGCTGCGCCTGCTGTCGCGACGCGGCGCGCTGCTCGATGCCTGCGATGGTGGCGACAGCGGCGACGGTGCGTCGCTGCGGGTGATGCGTGGCGGCGATTGCCTCGGCCTCGTGGCTCGCCCCGTGCTGGCGGCGGCAATCTCGGCGGCGCTGGTGGAGCACCGGTCCGAGGGCTGGCGCATCAGCGCCGCAGGGCGGGTGCTGCTCGCGGATTCGCTGGCGCGGGCCTCGCGGCCGGGCGCGGCTGGTGGAGCGCCCGGCGCTGCGGGTGTGCCGCCGGCAACGGCCTGTGCCGCAGACGACGAACGCCGACCCGAGGCACCTTCGCGGCCGGGCTTCGATGCCGACGAGAGCCCGCTGACCTGGTTGGCGCGGCGCCGCGACCGGCAGGGGCAACCGCTGATCGAGCCGATCGCGTTGGCGGCCGGCGAGCGCCTGCGGGCCGACTTCTGGTTCGCCCACATGACGCCGCGCATCACCGCCAACTGGTCCCCCGATGCCGCCTGCGGCCGCGGCGGCGGCGGCTCGGCCCACGCGGCGGTCGAGATGCGCGATGCGGTGGTGGCGGCCCAAGAGCGGGTGCGCCGGGCGCTGGCTGCCGTAGGACCAGAACTCGCCGGCATTCTGGTCGACGTGTGCGGGCACTTGAAGGGCCTGGAGCAGGCCGAGCGCGGGGCCGGCTGGCCGGCTCGCTCCGGCAAGATCATCCTGCAACTGGCGCTCTCCAGCCTCGCCCGTCATTACGGGCTGAAGCCAGAGCCCCGCGATCACGGGCCGGCGCGCGTGCGCCACTGGGGCGGCGAAGGCTACCGGCCGTCGATCAGCGAGCCAAGCGGGGAGTAGCGGCGGCCCGGGACATGGGCGTCGGAACCGCTGCGGGTCAGGCGGCGGCCTTGGCGGCCAGGGCGTCACGCCGGATGCGCTCGACCATCGAGGCCAGTCCGTTGGAGCGCTGCGGCGACAGGTGTTCCTTCAGCCCCAGTTCGGCGAACAGCTTCGGCGCGTCGAAGGCCAGGATGGCCTCCGGCGTCGCCGCGTCGAAGGCCGAGAACAGCACCGCGATCAGCCCCTTGACGATCAGGGCGTCGCTGTCGCCGCGCAGGTGCAGGCGGGCTTCGCCCGCCGAGCGTTCGACCGTGGAGGCGAGCCAGACCTGACTGGCGCAGCCGCGCACCTTGTTGGCGTCCGTGCGCTCGGCCTCGGGCAGCGGCGGCAGGGCACGGCCGAGCTCGATGACGTAGCGATAGCGGTCCTCCCAGTCGTCGAGGGTCGCGAAGTCGTCGCGAATGTCGTCGATGCGCATGGTGTCCTTGCCAGCTGAGGGCGCCGCCGCGGCTGCCAGGCGGCGCTACGGCGATCGTTGGCAAGACATAAGGCGCCACCCTTCGCGGAGGCAAGCGGCGGTGGGGACCCGGACAGGACCGGAACCGCCATCGTCGGCGGGCTGGGTGGGACTATCGTGCGCGGCGCTCAGGCGCCGCTGCGGCCGTTGGGGATGGCACCGGAACCGCCGCTGGAGCCGCGCCAGCCCGGCTTCAGGTCGAGCGGTGTCAGGGTGCCGCGCTCCAGGGCCTTCGGCTCGCGGGCGTCCCGGTCGCTGGCCATTTGCGGCGGGGTGGGTGCAGCGGTTGGCGCGGCCGCAGCGTTGTCGCCGCGGTTCATGCGCTCCTGCACCAGGTCATATCCAAGCTTGGCCGCGAACTCGGCCTTCTTGACGAACACGGCCCAGGCTTCCGCCGCCTGGAGGCAGGTGGCGGGATTGCGGTCGCAATAGGTGAACGCCCATTTGGCGGCACCAGCCACCTGGTCGGACATGCGCGACTGCTGATTGCGCTCGGTCGGCATCAGCGCGATCACGACGCCTGCAATGACGGCGGTCCTGAACAACCCCATAGAGAAGTCCCCGTAGTGTCCGCCCGTTCGGCAAGGCGAGCTGGAAAGAGATGAACTACAGAGAAGTTAGCCGAATACTCTCAACGGACCTTGCTCAGCGGACGCCATGATTTTGCGAGAAATTGCATCGAATTGTGGCTGGGCCGGCAAGGCTTCGTTTACGCATGCCTGCCTGCGAAATCTTGTTCTCCGGCTCCAGGGCTCGGGTTCCGCTCAACGTCATGGCCGCGCAGGACTGACACGGGGCGGTATTGGGTCGGAAAGTGTGGGGGTCGGAAAGTTTGGGGGGTCGGCAAGTCCGGGATCGGCAAAATGGCATGGGCCGACCATGCGCACGGCAAGACATCTGCCCCATCGCGGCGGCACGACGCCTGTCAGCGCGGGGAGCGGGGATCATCCGACCGTGACAGAACACCAGCTAGTCCTCGGTGCCGGCGCTGAGCGCCCGGCTGGCCAGGAGCGCCTCGAGCAGTGCCAGCGCCTCGGCGACGGTGGCCAGCCTGATCTCGCTGCGGCCGCTCTCGCCGAGGCGCAATTCCCGCGCCAGGGTGTGGCAGCCGATGCCGGCGGCCGCGAGATGCACGAGCCCGATCGGCTTGTCGGGGGTCCCGCCCGAGGGGCCGGCGATGCCGGTGATCGCCACCGCGATATCGGCCTGGGAGTGCACCAGTGCTCCTTCGGCCATGGCGACGGCGACTTCGGCGCTGACGGCGCCGTGGCTGGCGATCAGTCCCGGGTGGACGCCCAACTCCTCGACCTTGGCGTCGTTGGAGTAGGTGACGTACCCGCGCTCGAGCACGTCGGAAGCGCCGGCAATCTCGGTCAGCAGGGCCGCCAGCAGTCCGCCGGTGCAGCTTTCGGCTGTCGCCAGCAACAGGCTCTGCGCACGCAGCGAAGACAGCAGCCGCATTGCGGACACGATCAGGGCCGGGGCGAACAGACTGGTCATGGAGCGAGCTCGCTGCTGGGGCCGCGCCAGACAATGCTGCGGCAGGGCGGGAAAACAGTACGGGCGCGCAACCGATCCGGTTGCGCGCCCGTAAACTAGATCACGATCTCGCCGACCGACAGCGGGGCACGCAACGCGTGCGGCACTTTGCCGATCAGGCGGCGGCGACCAGCTTCTCGGCCTGGGTCAGCAGCCCGTCGAGCACGGTGCGGCTGTCGCTGCCCATGACGCCGACGGTCCGGCCCTGCGCCGCCTGCCAGATCGGGTAGGCGTCCTTCAGCACGGCCTGCCCCTTCGGCGTCAGGTGCAGGCCGCGACCGCGACGACCGGCCGGCGGATCCATGATGATGTGGCCGAGCGCCAGCAGGCGCTTCAGGTTGCGCGACAGCGTCGACTTCTCGATGTCGAGGTCGTGGCCGATCTCGACCGCCGTGATGCCGTCGCGCGAGGCCAGCTGGGCCAGCAGCGTGTATTGGCTCGCCGTGATGCCGAGCGGGCGCATGGCGTCGTCGTAGACGCGTGTTATGATCCGCGACAGCTGCCGCACGCGCGTGGCGAGGCAGGCAGCAGATGTCGTCTCGGCAATGTCGGTGATATTGGCGGTCTCGCTCACGCCACGCTCGAGGCCGCGCTCGATCGGGTTGGTCATGATGTTCATCGCTTTTGCCCCGTCAGCGTTTTTGGTCATACAACCTCAGTTGTCCCCTGATGCCGCGATTCGCGCAGGGGGGTCAACGGACGCGTCCCGCGTGGCGGTGGGCGCCGCGCGGGGGCGGCGCGCCATCGGGGCGGCTGGGCTGGTGGTGCTCGCGATTGCGCTGCTGGCGGGTCTCACGGGCGGGCCAGCGGCCGCGCAGCAGGGACCGGGCGGCGCGATCAACCCGCAGCGCGACTGCCAGACCGTGCGCACCTGCAACTACGCCCGCAATGGCGCATGGCGGGGCTGCGTGTCGTCGTACACCTGCCGGACGTGCCGCCTCGTGCCGGCCGCCTGCAGCTTCGGCGGAGCTTCGATCGCGCAACGGCGATGTCACGAGATGCGCTGCGGCTGGGGCGGCTGATCAGGCGCGGACGCCGGTCAAAGCCGAGCAGATGGCGCCAAGGAACACCGTTATGAGCACCGCGATCGACGCCAATGTCGTTGCGTCCACCGGGGCATTGAAGGCATAGCCAGCTACTGCGAGGCAGCCAGTCCAGAACAGCGCCGGCGCGAGGGTCATCAGCAGCAGGCCGAGCAGCCGGTCGCTGGCCTGAGGTGAGCGCGACGGCAGGACGGCAGGCATCGCAGACGCAGACCCGCCCCGCGTCGAAACGTGCGAGCCACCGCTCAGAGCTTGCCTTGCAGCCGTCATCAAGCAAACCCCTGTTGGCAGCCGGGCCGGTCGTTCCAGTCCAAAAGTCCGATCCCGCGAACCTGCCGGCGGCGTCAACGAATCCTTGTCCGACGCTGGCACACCGTTAGGCGGGCGGGCAATACGAAATGAACAGATCGAAGCAAAAAAATGGTTGATGTGTAATGACTTAGTTTGCGGCGCAGCAAATTTGGTGCAATGCAGTGCGGGGGGTGCAGCTGCGGATCGCCGTGGGGGCAGCCGGACCGTGGTGGTCACGATACAGGCGAGACAGGAGAGCCGATGTACGGCGAACGGCGGGGGGACAACGGCCAACGGGACGCAGGCCATCGGTACGATGTCGCCATCATAGGCGGCGGGCACAACGGCCTTGTCGCCTCGGCCTATCTGGCGGCCGCGGGACTCGACGTCGTGGTGCTGGAGAAGAACTCCGTCCTTGGCGGCGCGGCGGTCACCGAGGAGTTCCACCCCGGCTTCCGCAACTCGGTCGCCTCCTATACCGTCAGCCTGCTGTCGCCCAAGGTCATCGCCGACCTGGAACTGGCCCGCCACGGTCTGGTCGTGCGCGAGCGCCCGGCGGCAAATTTCTGGCCCATCGACGCCAGGCGGGGGCTGCTGATGCCGTATGGGCTGGCGGCGCGGCAGCGGGCGATCGCTGAACTGTCACCTGCAGACGCCGAGCGCCTGCCGGTCTACGACGCGGCCCTCGAACGGGCGGCATCCGTGCTGCGCCGGCTGACGCTGACGACGCCGCCGAACGCCGGCGGTGGGTTTATGGAAATGGTGAAGGCGGCGGGGCTCGGGCGCGATCTGCTGGGGCTGTCGCTGGACGACAAGCGGCTGCTGGTGTCGCTGTTCACGCTGTCGGCGGCCGATTTCCTCGATCGCTGGTTCGAGAGCGATCTCGTCAAGGGCGCCTTCGCTTTCGACGGCATCGTCGGCGCCTATGCGGCGCCCTCGACGCCGGGCACCGCCTACGTGCTGCTGCATCACTGCTTCGGTGAGGTCAACGGCAAGGCGGGCGTCTGGGGCCACGCCGTCGGCGGCATGGGGGCCATCACGCAAGCCATGGCGCGCGCGGCCGAGGCGCGCGGCGCCACGCTGCGCACCGCTTGCGCGGTCGAAGAGATCTTGGTCGAGGACGGCCGCGCGGCGGGTGTCCGTCTCAGGTCGGGCGAGGTCGTGCGCGCTCGCGCCGTGGCCGCCAACGTCGCGCCGAAGCTGCTGTTCTCACGCATGATGCCGAAAGGCGCCGTGCCCGATGCCGCGCACGCGGCACTGGCCGGCATGCGCACGGGCTCGGGCACCTTCCGCATGAACGTGGCCCTGTCCGAGCTGCCGGACTTCGTGTGCCGGCCCGGTACGATGGCGGGTGCCGCGCACCATGGCTCCGGCATCATCATCGGACCGGGGATGGCCTACCTGGAGCGCGCCTACCTGGATGCGCGCGCCTTCGGCTGGTCGCGGGAGCCGGTGGTCGAGATGCTGATCCCCTCGACGCTCGACGACACGCTGGCCCCGCCCGGCCGGCACGTCGCGAGCCTGTTCGTCCAGCACGTGGCGCCGCGCCTGCCGGGGCCGCGCTCGTGGGACGACCCGGCCGAACGCGAGGCATTCGCCGACGTCGTCGTCGAGACCGTTGCGCGACACGCGCCGAACTTCAAGGCGTCGATCCTGGGCCGCCAGATCCTGTCGCCGCGCGATCTGGAAACCCGCTTCGGTCTGCCGGATGGCGACATCTTCCACGGCCAGCTCGGCCTCGACCAGTTGTTTTCCACCCGTCCCATCCTGGGGGCCGCCGACTATCGCCTGCCGCTGCCTGGCCTCTACCTGTGCGGGTCCGGTGCGCATCCCGGCGGCGGCGTCACCGGGCTGCCGGGTCACAACGCGGCGCGCGAGATGATGCGGGACCTGAAGCGCCGTCGCCGTTGACTTTCCCGCCCGCGCGCACGAAGACGGGCGACGACCACGGCGGTCGCCCGCTCGCGGCAAGCGACCGGCTCCCAGCCGAGCCGGGTCGCGGGAGACCTGACCTTGAACGCCGTCGACAAGCGCAGCCTGCCCAGGAACGCCTCGCCGCCCACCGGCGTGAAGGCGGAGCCGCCCACGGGAATGAAGGCGGAGCCGCCTACGGGTATGAAGGCGGAGCCGCCTACGGGTATGAAGGCGGAGCCGCCTACGGATATGAAGGCGGAGCCGCCTACGGGCGCGAAGGCGGAGCCGCCTACGGGCATGGAGGCCGAGGGCTATCGTGCGCTGATGCGCCATCAGGCGGGGGCGGTCACCGTGATCGCCACCGGCCAGCCGGGGACACGCGCCGGCTTGACGGCGACCGCGGTGGCCTCCTTGTCCGATAATCCGCCCACCATTCTCGCCTGCGTGCAGCGCAAGGCCAGCGCCCACGACATCATCGTCTCCAGCGGCGTGTTCAGCGTCAATCTGTTGACCACCGCGCAGCAGGACATCGCCGAGACCTTCGCCGGCCGGCGCGGCGCCCGTGGCGAGGCGCGTTTCCTTGCCGGCACGTGGGCAACACTCGCGAGCGGTGCGCCGGTGCTGGTCGGCGCTCTCGCCGTGCTCGACTGCCGCCTCGTCGACCGCCACGACTTCACCACGCATTCGATCTTCATCGGCCGCGTGCTCGCCGGCCGCTGGGACGAGAAGGGGGAGCCCCTGCTCTATTTCCGCAACGACTTCTGGGATCTGACCGGCCGCTGACGGCATCGGGAGGCGAACCATGCGCGTGACGGCATCGATCGAGATCGACGACAAGGAACTGGAGGAGCGCTTCATCCGCGCGTCCGGACCGGGCGGGCAGAACGTCAACAAGGTGGCGAGCGCGGTCGAGTTGCGCTTCGACGTCGGCCGCACCACGTCGCTGCCCGAAGCCGTGCGCGCCCGCCTCGTCGCGCAGGCGGGAAAGCGCGTCAGTGACGACGGCATCCTCGTCATCCGCGCCGACCGCTTCCGCACCCAGGAGCGCAACCGCGAGGATGCGCGCGAGCGGTTGGCCGAGATGATCCGCGCCGCCACGCACGTCCCGAAGAAGCGGGTCAAGACCAAGCCGTCGCTGGGGTCGAAGATGCGGCGGCTGGAGGGCAAGGCGAAGCGCGGCGATGTGAAGCGCATGCGGTCGTCGCGGCCCGATCACGAGTGAACGCGGTGTCGCTGCCGCCGATGTGGGAGGCGCTGCCTCCCACGCCCTCCGGCAAAGGGCTGGCCCTTTGCAAACCCTGGTCGACAGGAGCACGCCGATGCCGCGTTTTGCCGCCAATGTCAGCATGATGTTCACCGAATTGTCGTTCCTCGACCGCTTCGCGGCGGCGGCGAAGGCCGGCTTTCGCGGCGTCGAGTGCATGTTCCCCTACGAGGCGCCGGCGGCCGAGATCGGGGCACGGCTCGAGGCCAATGGGCTCGAGCAGGTGCTGTTCAATCTGCCGCCCGGCGATTGGGCCAGGGGCGAGCGGGGCTTGACCGCGCTCGCCGGTCGCGAGGCGGAGTTCCAGGCCGGATTGGATCAGGCGCTCGCCTACGCCCGCGCGCTGGGCTGCCCGCGGCTGCATGCCATGGCCGGCCTTCTCGACCACGGCGCCGAGGAGGATGTGTTCGTCGCCAACCTGCGCCGCGCCGCGCGCGAGGCGGCTCCCTTCGGCATCACGGTGCTGGTCGAGCCGATCAACACCTTCGACATGCCCGGATATTTCCTCACCCGCAGCGAGGACGCGGCACGCATCATCGAGAAGGTCGGCGAGCCGAACCTCGGGCTGCAGCTCGACCTCTATCACCGCCATCGCATGCAGGGTGATGCGCTCGGTGCCATTTCCCTCTACGCACCGATCACGCGCCACTATCAGATCGCAGGGCCGCCAGATCGCGGCGAGCCGGATCGGGGCGAGGTCGATTTCCGTCCGCTGCTGGCGGCCATCGATGCCTCGGGTTTCGACGGCTGGGTCGGCTGCGAATACCGCCCGCGCGCCGGCACCCTGGCTGGGCTCGGATGGGTGGAGCGCCTCGGCCAGCGTCTGGCGTAACGCGAGGGCGTTGACGCCCGATGGAACCGCGCCCTGGCGCCGGGCATTTGCCAGTCGGCCATGCGCGGGACTATAGTCCGCACGCCCCGCCTCGGGCTGCGCACCCTGCCAGTCCTGCGACCGAATATTTGGGCGGGTCGCTCGTTGTGCGTTGCGCGTGGCGTGAACATTCTCCGGACCGGCAACAGGCAGGAGCCTTCGTCATGAGCGAGATCGCGCGCCTCAACGTCGAGGCTGCAAAGCATGATCCGGCGCAGTTTTTTTCCTCGCCGCGCGATATTGTCTGTGAGGTCATGCTGACACGCGGCGAGAAAATCGCCACGCTCGAGCGCTGGCGGCTGACCATTCTGCAGCAGCTGGCGGCGGCCGATGACGGCATGCGCACACAGGGCTTCTCGCCGCGTCAATCCGACATCCTGTCCGAGATCGATCGGGCGCGCAAAGAACTCGCAGCGCCGCCGCCACATTGAGCGATCGAGCGATTTTCGCGCCGATGGCGCGAGCAGGGCTGCTCGCCCTGCACCCCGTCCAGGGGACACCCCTGGCAACCCCGTCTTTTTGACGGTTCAATCGCAGATATGCGCGGCGCGGCGCTGCTTCAGATCGAAATGCAGGTGGTCGCGATGCGCCTCGTTGGCATCGGGCCCGAGCACGGTGCCGAAGGTGGCGCAGGCCCCCTTGTGCAGCTTGCGCAGAAAGGCGCCGCTGGCCGATGCCGTCGGCGCTTCCACCGCCGCCGCCTGAGCAGCGCCGCGCTTCGGCTTCTTGTCGGCCGGTTCGGATTTGGCCGCTCCCGCCTTGTCGCCCTTGGCGGTTTCGGGCTTGGTGCCATCGCCTTTTGCCGCTTCGGGCTCGCCGCCGTCGCGCGCCGAAGGTCCCCAGCCGTCGACAACCTTCACCACGCGGCCGTCGCCCAGTACGAAGCCCGAGATGTCGAGGGCGTTGGCGAAGGCGTGCTCGCTGATCGGCGCCGCTTGCGCGCCATAGCGATTGCGGCAGACGTAGGACGAGGCGGTCAGGATGCGCACCACCGGCTGGCCGAAGGCATCGCGGGCCGCCGGCTGCAACACGTCGTCGATCCAGCCGTTCAGCGCGGCTGCCATGCGGCAGTTGACCAGCGCCGATGGCATCAGCTCGGTATGCTGCGCCCCGGCCTTCTTGAGGGTGATGGGGGCCGGCGTACCGCAGGCTCCATTGCGCACCGGCGCGGCTTCCTCGCCCTCCAGCGGCAGGCCGGTGATGACCCTGGCGCACTGCTGGCGGGCTTCCGCGATGTCCGCCTCGCTCCACGCCTCCGGCTGCGGCTCGGTCGGCGCCGAGGCGGGCGGCACGGGCAGGGGCTTGTCGTCGGACGTGCTGCCGGTCGTGACTTTGTCGGCCGCGGATTTGTCGGGCGTCTTGGCGGCCGCCCCGCCCGGCTCGCTGCTTCTGCGGGCGACGTGGATCAGCATGTCGGCCGGCGTCAGGCCGCTATCGCGCTGGACCAGGCCGGCGGTTGCGAGCCGAACGGGGGCCGGCTCGGCGGCAACCGTGCCTGCGGTCGTCACGGCGTCGACGCTCGGCGCGAGCGGCATGCCGGCGAGGTCGAGCCGGCGCGTCGGAACGATCTCGACGCCTGGAGCCGCCGCCGACAGCGGTGAGGCCGGGCGCCCGGTTGCGGAGCGTGAGGGAGCGGCTTCGGACAGCATCCGCGCCGTCTCGATGTTGGTCAGCTGCGTCAGCAGTCCGAGGCCGATAACGGCGATGGCCGAGAGGCGTCCCGACAGGCGGTGGCTGGCGTGATCGAGGCGCGCCGCGGCCTCAGCGATGGCGTCTCGCGCAGCGTCACGCGCCTGCTCGCGACGTGCCTGGACGCGCCCGGCAAATCCACGCGCGCGCCGCGTCAGCTCCGCCAGAGGCGCACGTCGCACCGCATTTTCGGTGTCGGTCTGCGGCAAAGGGTACTCCTCGGCGTGGTCCCGGTCTGGTCGGCGGCCGCCCAGGTGATGCGTGGCCGTCGGTTCGCGCATCCTGCGGCCGTTCCACGTCAGAAAAGTGGCGCCGGCCCCCTCGCCCCGGAACGGATCGAAAGACCTGGGGACGGGTTTCTCGGAGCCTCTCGGCCAGGGGGCTTGGTGGGGGGCTTGGTGAGGGGCTTGGTGGGGGCAGGGCTTTGCGGCAGACTGGGCACATCGCGGTTCATTGCGCAACGAGGAGGAGCCCATGCGCCTGGTGCTTGCAGTTCTGGCCCTATTGCTTCTGATGCCGAGCGCCGAGGTGTCGGCCGAGGGCGTCCGGTGCGGCACGCACTCGGCCCATTCGCGGCGGTGCTTCTTCTCGTTCTATCAGCCGTGCATGAAGAAGACCGGCAACGGCGAACTGTGCCACGGCCAGTCGGATGACTGCCGCTCTTGCAACGACAAGCTGTTCGCCTGCTGGAAGGGTGCCACCGCCAAGGCGCAATGCGGCGACTGCGCCAAGGTGTACGACCGCTGCATGCATCCGGTGGTCGAGAAGCAGAACCGCATCGCCAAGGGCCAGCTCGGCGCCAAGCCGGCAAAACCGAAAAAGGCCAGGAAGGCCTCATGATCCACGCTGGCTCTTCCCGTACCAATCCTCAACCGGCGCCGCGGTTAGACCGGCAGTCACAAAAAAGCGGGTGGGTTTGGGCGGGTGTCCCGCCCAACCGGGTGCGGGCGGGAGCCCGCCGCCGCAGGCGCCTATGCCCTCACGGCTTGCGCCTGGCGGCGGGGTTGTCGAGCGTTGGCGCCTTCTCGCGCGGACGAACCTCGATCCGGACGCCGCTGCCACCGTCGCTCTTGACGACGTAGAGCTGCCCATTGCCGGCTTCAAACGAGCCCAGCTCACGCGCCTTGGCGAGCAGACCGCCGCCGGAGGTGAATGTCAGCGTGCCGGCGCGGCACGACTGGTGCGTGATCGACATGCGCGGCGGCAGGTCGTGCGTCTCCCCACCGTAGGCATAGGATACGGCCGTGCCCGAGCTGTTGGAGACCTGGAACTCGATCTCGAGCGCGCGCGGGCGACCGAACACCTGCACGGAGATGAATTTCGGCACCGCATCGGCTGATTTCGCCACCGCGACGCCGATCTCGGTGACGCCCGGCGCCACCAGATTGGCGCGATGGCCGGGCGAGTTGATCCAGCCCGTCATGGCCTTGTCGGCGAGTTGGCGTGCTTCCAGTCCCCGGCTGTCCTGGTTCAGGGCCAGGTTCTCCGCCACCTCGCAGTAGCGATAGCCGGAGGCGGCGGCGCGCTCGGAGGGCTGGCGGCCGTCGGCGGTGTGCGAGAATTGCCCCTTGGCGGCCAGATAGTTGGCATAGCCGCGCGCGGCGGCGGTGAGCTGCGGATTGACCGCCACGGCTGCAAGCTTCTGCTCGCGCCGGAAGGCGTTGGTCATCTCGACGATGGCGAGTTCGGTCTGCGGCAGGTCGGGGAGGGCGGCGGCCATGTGATGCGGGTCCTGGGTTCGATCCGGCCAGTCGGGGGCAGTCGCGGCAGGTTCAGCGAGAGCGGGCCCCGTCTCATCTCGGCTTCCCCGTCTCATCTCGGCTGAGCGTTGGCGCGAGGCGGCCAGCGGCTGGCGCGTCGCGTCGTCCGAAGGCCCCTCGTCATCCTAGCCTTCTCCAAGGCGAGACCGGGACATGGTCGCGCATGCCCTGCGAGGAATCCAACGGCGCCGGTCCTCAACGAGAAAGGCCGCGCGCCTCTCGCGAGACACGCGGCCGTCGTGCCGTGGCTTGGCCGTTCAGCGCCAGTGCCAGTTGCGCACGCAGCGGTGGGCACGGAAGCTCCAGTGCCAGCCGCGACCGCAGCGCCAGCCGACGTCGGTGACGGCGCTGCCGTGACCCCTGGCGATGCCGGAGACGCCGGTGAAGGCGCTGGCCGGAGCGGCGGCCGCGAGCAGCGTGCCGGCGGCGAGAAGGGCGGCGGCGATGGGTGACTTCATGGCTTGGGTTCCCTTGTTGGCTCGGTGTAGTGAGACATGGTGTTGTGAGAAGTACTGGGAGACCGGAGCCGCCCCGATCGTCTGGTCGTGATCGGGACGGCGCGCCGATGTAGCCTGCTAACGTCGACGGGGTGCCGCGTCCGTCGCGGCGCGTCGCTCAGCGATGCCAGCGGAAGCGACCGCAGGAGGCGTCGAGGTCGTTGGCGAGCGCACGCATGATGTCGCGCTCGCGGTGGCTCAGGTGACCATCGGCACGCGCGCGCATCTCGAAGGTATGCAGGCGGTGGGCCTTGTCCTGGCACATCTCGTGGTGATGGCGGGCGTAGGGGTGGCGGTCCTTGTGCCACCCCTCGGCGGAAGCGGGGCCGGCGACGGAGAGGCCGGCGACGGAGAGGAGAGAGGCGGCGAGGACGAGGTTCTTCATGGGCCAGTTCCTGTGACGAGCCGGGCACCGTTTGCCCGTTTCGGGGCGCCATACACACCAGGGCTGGTGAATGCCCCATGAACGTTTACGTCAACGCTCGCCCGCCCACCAACGGCGCCCGCCGGGACAGCCGGCGATCAGGCGGTTTCCGCTCCTTTGCCCCTGCTGCTTCAGACGGATAATCGGCTGGGGTTTCATGTCGTTGAGCGCCGCCGCGAGGCGCCGGGCCGGACGCCAGCGGAGCGCGTTCCCGGCGCCTTCGCCAAGACTGTTTTGCCCGTGGCCTGAAGACCCGCCGGACGGGGCCTGCATCCACATGCATCCGCAACCCGCGCCTTGCGGCGGGTGAGCCGGCTGGGGTAGTAGGCCGCTCATGAGCGACAAACCGATTCTGCCCGGCCCCATCGAACCCGTGCCCCTCAAGGATGCCCTGGAGGAGCGCTATCTGGCCTATGCGCTGTCCACGATCATGCATCGTGCGCTGCCCGACGTGCGCGACGGGCTGAAGCCTGTGCACCGGCGCATCCTCTACGCCATGCGGCAGCTGCGCCTGGATCCGACCGGCGGCTATCTCAAGTGCGCCAAGATCGTCGGCGACACCATGGGCGACTATCACCCGCACGGCGACCAGGCCATCTACGACGCGCTGGCCCGCCTCGCGCAGGATTTTGCCGTGCGCTATCCGCTGGTCGACGGCCAGGGCAACTTCGGCAACATCGACGGCGACAACCCGGCCGCCCAGCGTTACACGGAGGCGCGCCTCACCGAGGTCGCCGCCGACCTGCTGGAGGGCATCGACGAGGACACCGTCGATTTCGGCCCCAACTACGACGGCCGCAAGGAGATGCCGCTCGTCCTGCCGGCCGCGTTCCCCAATCTGCTCGCCAACGGCTCGGCCGGCATCGCGGTCGGCATGGCGACCAACATCCCGCCGCATAACGTCGATGAGCTGTGCGCGGCGCTGCTGCACCTCATCAAGCACCCGAACGCCTCCATCGAGAAGCTGGTCGAGTTCGTTCCCGGACCGGACTTCCCGACCGGCGGCGTCATCGTCGAACCGCGCGAGGCCATCCTCGAAGCCTACCGCACGGGGCGCGGCGGCTTCCGCCTGCGCGCCAAGTGGGAGAAGGAGGACACCGGGCGCGGCGGCTACCAGATCGTCGTGACCGAGATTCCCTATCAGGTGCAGAAGGCCAAGCTGGTCGTCCAGATCGCCGACCTCATCAACGACAAGAAGCTGCCGCTGCTCGACGATGTGCGTGACGAGAGCGCCGAGGAAGTCCGTCTCGTGCTGGTGCCGAAAGCGCGTACCGTCGATCCGCTCGTGCTGATGGAAAGCCTGTTCAAGCTCACCGAGCTGGAGGTCCGCTTCGGCCTCAACATGAACGTGCTGTCGGCGGGCCAGATCCCCAACGTGCTGTCGCTGAAGGACGTCCTGAAGCAGTGGCTCGAGCACCGCATCGAGGTGCTGGTCCGCCGCTCCGCCTTCCGCCTGAAAAAGATCGAGCACCGCCTCGAGGTGCTGGACGGCTACCTGATCGCCTACCTCAACATCGACGAGGTCATCCGCATCGTCCGCTTCGAGGACGATCCGAAGGCCGAGCTGATGCGCAAGTTCAAGCTCTCGGACGTGCAGGCCGAAGCGATTCTCAACCTGCGCCTGAAGAGCCTGTCGAAGCTCGAGGAAGTCGAGATCAAGGCCGAGCACGACAAGCTGTCGGGCGAGAAGCGCCAGCTTCAGGCGCTGCTGAAATCGGACGAGCTGCAGTGGGACCGGATCGCCGAGGAAGTGAAGGCGACCCGCGAGCGCTACTCGAAGAAGACGGCGTTGGGCCGCCGCCGCACCTCGTTCGCCGATGCGCCCGTCATCGACGTCAACCTCGACCACGCGCTGATCGAGAAGGAGCCGGTCACCGTCATCCTGTCCGACAAGGGCTGGATCAGGGCCATGAAGGGCCACGTCGAGGACCTCGCCAAGCTCGACTTCAAGCAGGGCGACGGCCTGAAGCGCGCCATCCGCGCCCAGACCACGGACAAGATCGTGCTGCTCGCCACCAACGGCCGCTTCTACACGCTCGAGGCCAGCCAGCTGCCGGGCGGGCGCGGCCACGGCGAGCCGCTACGCCTGATGGTCGACCTGGAGGAGACGCACGACTTCGTGGAAGCCTTCGTGCATCAGCCCGGCCGCAAGCTGCTGGTGGCTTCGACCGGGGGATACGGCTTCGTGGTGCCGGAGGACGAGGTGCTGGCCTCCACGCGCAAGGGCAAGCAGATCCTGAACGTCGCGGCCGACGAGGAGGCGCGCGTCGTGGTGCCGGTGGCGGAGGGAACCGACCACGTGGCGACCGTCGGCGAGAACCGCAAGATGCTGGTGTTCCCGTTGGCCGACCTGCCGGAGATGGCGCGCGGCAAAGGCGTCATCCTGCAGCGCTTCAAGGACGGCGGCCTGTCGGACGCGCGCGCCTTCGCCAAGGCGGACGGGCTGACCTGGCTCGACGGCGCGGGACGCACGTTCACGCTCGAGTGGAAAGAGGTCAAGGACTGGCTCGGCGCCCGCGCCAGTGCCGGGCTCATCGTGCCGAAGGGCTTCCCGCGCTCCAACAAGTTCGGGCCGCAGATGTAGGTGCAGGCCGGCCAGGGACAAGCCGGCCGTCGGCAGCTGAGCTTGGAGCGGGCCGGGACATGCGTTCCGGCCCCATTTTTCTGCGGTCGACGCGCCGCGTCGGCTGCAGGCGCGCGGCCCGTCACGCCCTTGCGTGGCGGGCTAACGATCCGCAGACGGAAACCGAGCTTTCACGCCAACTTAATTCATACGGACTATCTTTGTTTGCCAGCGATCCGCGCCCGGGGGGATGCGGCGCCGATCCTTGGTGAGTTGTTGATTTGGGAGTTGCGGGGCATGTCGGATTTGTCGCGTTCCAGGGCGCCGCAACCGCGCGTCGTTGCCACGGTTACGGCCGGTGACCAGCCGACGTGGCAGTTCATCGCCGTGGTTTTTGGCGGCATCTTCGCCATCCTCACGGCTGGCTTCTTCGGCTATCAGGCGTTGAGCACCGGCTCCATCCAGTGGCGCTCCAATGTCGAGTCCCCTACCGACTGGGGCGGCTACAAGAACCACCTGCGCGCCTTCCTGCCGATCGAGGGCGTTGCGCCGCAGATGGCCAAATACAACACCGAGCTGCGCAAGAAGTGCGTCGCGCCCGAGAGCACCAAGCGCTATTCGGGGCTGCCGCGCATGGTCGACTACAACTCCGGGCGCCTGGAGCTGGACCTGCAGGACGGCCAGCGCTTCCTCGCCTGTGTGATCGACAACGAATACCAGCGCTTGTGCCAGAACTCCGAGCGGCGCCAGGTCATCCTCGGCCTGAAGAAGGTGGCGGAGATGCATCATGAGGAGAGCGTGCTGCGTCGCGCCAGCGCGTCGCGCGTCCCGTCGCCGTTCCTGGCCGCCATGCAGAAATCCGCCGAGATGAGCGGCGTCGACAACGCGTTCGTCACCAGCATGGCGATCGACCCGTCGCTGGCGGCGGCGTTGAAGAAGGCGTCGGCCTACGGCTTCGTCAAGGCATCGGATTTCGGCGGCAACGTGCCGCCCGAGTTCAGCGCCTTCATCGTGCCGGTGAAGAGCGACGCCTGCCGCTGACGCGGCCATCGCGCTCGCAGCGCCGCTCACAAAAAAATGCGCCGGCTGCCGGCGCATTTTCTGTTTCGCCCTGCGCTGCGAGCGCGGCGCGGCCGATGCCTACGAGCCGATGCCTATGAGCCCTTCTGGCCGCTCTTGCCGGTGAAGACGCTGCCTTCGGTGTCCTTGGCTGTCACGCTGATGATGTCGTCGGCACCGGAGCCGGTGGCGGCATAGGTGAAGCGGATGTTGGGATCCTCCGAGATCGAAATGCCGCCCTCCATGCGGAAAACGACATCGTCGCCGCGCTTCACCTCGAGTTCGCGCACATATTTCGCGGGGATGTACAGCCCGGTGAGCTGGTTCATCTGCATGCCGGAATAGTTGGGGTGGCGGATCATGACCTGCGCTTCAGGCGCAGTCGCTGTGCCACGCTCGAACACGCGCACCTGCGTCTTGCCGACGCTCGCCAGCGCCTCGTCGGCGTCCTTCAGGGCCGGTGCCGAGCAGCCGCCGGCGGCCTTCACGAACTTCACCGTCTGATGCAGGGTGCCGTCGGCGGTCTCGAGCACCGCGCGGACGTGGGAATACATGTCGATGCGCACGCGGGTGGAGATGACGCGCTCGCCATCGCCGGCAGCCGGGCCGAATGTGAACTTGGCCACCACCGGCATCGGGTTCTTGTCGACGATCAGCGTCACGCTCCTGGCCTGCGCGGCCATCGGCCCGGACACGCGCATGGTGATCGGCACGAGCGCCGCATCTTCGGCGCGCACCGGCGCCTCCAGCGTGACGGCGTTGTCGTCGGCGATGGCCTTGCCCGCGAACGCCTCCTTGGCGATGCCCGGCCAGGGATCGTACTCCTCCGCGCTCACACCCGGCGCGGCGGCGACTGTGGCGGCGCACACCGCCAGCGCCAGGCGGCGACGCAACGGTGACCTGGGCTGCCGGCGCAGCGGCGTATCACGGCGCATGGGGTATTCTCCTCTTTGCGGCCGAGCGCTCTCGGGCCGGTGAATTAGTGCTTCTACATATGCGTGTCTCGGAATGTATAGCCGGGACGGCCGCCTTGCAGTCCACATTTGTGTGAATGCCCAATTCCTCGTGGCAGGATTTCCCGGCCGGGGTCCCGGCACACCTACTCCCATTCCAGTTCGGCGAAGGCGGCTGAAACGTTACGGGCGTGGAACTCGTCGAACAGCAGCCAGGCATCGCGTTCCGACACCCCGACCGACGTGGCGGCTGCGGCCAGCGTCTGACCGGCGCGGATCGCCTTGCGCACGTCATCGGCCACGCGCGAAAGGTACCGCTCGACCGGAGCGATGGCCGCGTCCGGCGCCATGGCGGCAGGGCCATGCCCCGGCACAACACGTTGCGCCGGCGATTCTTTCAGCTCGCCCAGCAGCTTTAGCCAGCCGCGGATGGAGCCATCCAGCGCCGGCACGTGGACCGAGAACAGGAGGTCGCCGACAAAGAGGGTTCCGGTCTGCCGGTCGAGCACGGTGAGATCGTTGTCGGTGTGCGCGGTCGGTCGGGCGCGAAGCTCGAGGACGCGTCCCCCGAGGTCGATTTCCTCGCGGTCCTCGATGCCGAGGCTGGGCGGCACGACACGGCTGTCGGCGAACGCCTCGGCGCCCATGAGTTCCTTGTTGGCGGCGAGGTAGCGGTCGGCGCGCGCGGCCAAAGCCCTGGCGAGCTTCTTGTGTCCGACGTACGTGGGCCGATCCTCGGCGAAGGCGCCGGCTCCGAGGATGTGATCAGGGTGCATGTGGGTCGCCACAACGTAACGGATGGGACGGTCGGTGCGGGCACGGATCGCATCCCGCAGGGCGCGTCCGACCGGCGCCGAGCCGCAGGAATCGATCACCGCCACCGCCTCACGGCCGATCACGAAACCGCAATTGGAGATGTCGCCACCGACCGAGGGGCTGTAGATGGCCACCTGACCGCGGTGGACGAACACCCCTGGAGCGATTTCTTCGACGCTGAGCTGCGCGGCATAAGTGGCAGTGACAGAGCCATAAAATGAGATCGCCAGGCATGCCGCCATGGCGCGCGCAACGCGCATCGATCCCCGTCTCGCCACGCGGGACGTGGCGCGGTAGGGGCTGCGTCGGGCGAAGACGATCATGGGCGCTCACAGGCTGGTTCAGGCCGGGATTCTCGCGCAAGCGTGATCGGATTTGCGACCAAAGGCCAATCAAATGACCGTAAGGATGGACTAGGCGTGCGCCGCAGCAATTCGCCTTGCGGTGCGATAAAGACAGGCTCTGTCGACAAGAAATAAGGTCAGCATTGCTGTCTAGTTGCAATCGAGCCCGAGTAGGTCGCGGAGATAGTCTTGCGATCCCTAGGAAAAAGTGCCTAGATGCGCTCGGTAGCTGCGCCTTCACAGTCTCGTTCATTCAGAACGCGACCTTCTCGTAAGCCCCGAGGGAAACAAGGGTTAATCCCGGTCCCACCGCAAGGGTTGTGACACGCTGACACGGCTACCGCTTGCAAGCGTGGCAAGACATCTCAAGGAGGAAGCGCAATGCGCAAAAGTGCACTCACAAGTGCATTGTTGGTTTCGGCTGCTCTGTCGGCTCCGGCGTTCGCCAATGGCGACGTCGCCAAGTTGACGGCTGATTCCAACAACTGGGCGATGCAGGCCGGCGACTACGCCAACACCCGCTATTCCAAGCTGAACCAGATCACGACGGCCAACGTCAAGGATCTGAAGGTCGCTTGGTCGTTCTCGACCGGCGTTCTTCGCGGCCATGAAGGCAGCCCGCTCGTGATCGGCAGCACGATGTACGTGCATACGCCGTTCCCGAACATCGTCTATGCTCTCGACCTCGACAACGAGGCCAAGATCATCTGGAAGTACGAGCCGAAGCAGGATCCGTCGGTGATCCCGGTCATGTGCTGCGACACGGTCAACCGTGGTCTCGCATATGCCGAGGGCATCATCATCCTGAACCAGGCCGACACCAACGTCGTCGCGCTCGACGCGAAGACCGGCAAGGAACTCTGGAAGGCGACCAACGCCGACCCGAAGAAGGGCGAGACGCATACCGGCACCACGCTCATCGTCAAGGACAAGGTCCTCGTCGGTGTTTCGGGCGCCGAGTTCGGCGTGCGCTGCCACGTCACCGCCTATGACCTGAAGTCTGGTAAGCGCGTCTGGCGCGCCTACTCGATGGGTCCCGACAGCGACATCCTGGTCGATCCGGCCAAGACCATGTCGCTCGGCAAGCCGGTCGGCGAGAACTCCTCGCTCAAGACCTGGACGGGTGACCAGTGGAAGATCGGTGGCGGCTCCAGCTGGGGCTGGTTCTCCTACGATCCGGACCTGAACCTGTTCTACTACGGCACCGGCAACCCCTCGACCTGGAACCCGGCTCAGCGCGCCGGACCCGATGGCAAGCAGATCGACCAGAAGTGGTCGATGTCCATCATGGCTCGCAACCCGGACACTGGCATGGCCGCCTGGCTCTACCAGATGACCCCGTTCGACGAGTGGGACTATGACGGCATCAACGAGATGATCCTCGCTGAGCTGGACTTCGGCGGCACCAAGCGCAAGACGCTGACGCACTTCGATCGTAACGGCCTCGGCTATACGCTCGATCGCGCCACCGGCGAGCTGCTCGTCGCCGAGAAGTATGACCCGGCCGTCAACTGGACGACGGGCGTCGTGATGGACAAGGCGTCTCCTCAGTACGGCCGTCCGCAGGTCGTGCCGAAGATGTCGACGTTCCAGAACGGCCAGGACGTGAACTCGAAGGGCATCTGCCCTGCGGCTCTCGGCTCCAAGGACCAGCAGCCTGCGGCCTGGTCGCCGCAGACCGGTCTGTTCTACGTGCCGACGAACCACGTCTGCATGGACTACGAGCCCTTCAAGGTCTCGTACACCGCTGGTCAGCCGTACGTCGGCGCCACGCTGTCCATGTACCCGGCTCCGAACAGCCATGGCGGCATGGGCAACTTCATTGCCTGGGATGGCGCCAAGGGCAAGATCGTGTGGTCGAAGGCTGAGCCCTTCTCCGTGTGGTCCGGCGCTCTCGCCACCGCTGGCGGCGTTGTCTTCTACGGTACCCTCGAGGGCTACCTGAAGGCCGTCGATCAGAAGGATGGCAAGGAGCTGTACAAGTTCAAGACGCCGTCGGGCATCATCGGCAACGTCATGACCTACAGCCACAAGGGCAAGCAGTACGTCGGCGTCTACTCGGGCGTCGGTGGCTGGGCTGGCATCGGCCTCGCGGCCGGTCTGACCAACCCGAACGATGGTCTCGGCGCCGTGGGTGGCTACGCTGGTCTGCGTAACTACACCAACCTCGGTGGCGTGCTGACCGTGTTCTCGCTGCCCTAATCGGGTCTGAACGATAGGTGGGCCGGCGCGGGGCAACCTGCGCCGGCCTTCTTTCGGGCCGGCATCAGTTCTTCGTGATCACGAGATCAGCCCTCGAAAGCGCACTGTTTCAAGATTATCCTCAACAAAGTCGCAGTCCTGACAGTCCCGGCCGCCTGACAGTCCCGGCCCGGGTGTCGCGTTGGACGCGTGAAAAAACAACAGGGGGAATGCGTGAAGACGGTTCTCAAGTCGCTGATGCTGGTGGCGGTCGGATGTGCAGCGCTGAGCGCTGCCGCGCTCGCGGCCGATGAAAAGAAGGATGGCGCCGCAGACGCCGGAGAGAAGACGTTCACGGATGCCCGCTGGCGCCTGAAGGACGGCACGCCGACTTACAAGATGGGGGAAAACGGCGCCGTCGACTGGGCGACGTGGCAGGGTTTCCGCCGCTATCATGACGCGTGCCACGTCTGCCACGGCCCGAATGCGGCCGGCAGCACCTTTGCTCCGTCGTTGGCGGATTCGCTCAAGACCATGGATTACGCAACGTTCATGCAGACCGTGGCCAGCGGTCGCGAGGCCGAGCGCGGCGGCACCAAGTACGTGATGCCGGCCTTCGGCTCCAATCGTGATGTCATGTGCTACATCGACGACATCTACACCTACATCAAGGCGCGTTCGGACAACGCCGCTGCACCTGGGCGCCCCCCGGGACGAGCCGACATCTCTCCCGAGGCCTCGAAGGCCGCCAAGGAATGTATCGGAGAATAGTCTTGGACGGGTCGGCTCCAATGAGCCGGCCCGTCGAGCTTTTGCTAGGCAGGGCGCGCTGGTTCGGGCGGAATCCTGCCGCAGCCGCGCCACCGTCTCGGCGCCCTCGGCGTGGCCCTTGCACCGCCACCGCCCGCACGGGCCCTGCGACCTGCTGAACGCCATCAGATGGCGAGAGCGCAGGCGATGGCGTAGCTCTTCGAGATGACTGTGCGCGGCCGCGGCCGCCCGTTCCTCGGCATCTGCGTTGGCATACAGCTGCGAGGAGGTCGTCGGCTAGGCCCCCGATAACGGCCCCCCGATAACGACAACGTCAAGTGTCATCGCTGCAGACGACGCTCTATATTGAGCCCAAATGTCGCAACCAGCTTTGGGCTTATCGATGAGTGACCACATGTCGTTGAACGGCTTCTGCGCCGCGTTCGCCTTGGCTGCCGTCGTGGCCATGGCGACGGCCACGACGGGTGCTTTGGCCGGGGGTGCGCCCGCCCCGGCAGCTCCCGCGGCGGTAGCGCCCGCTGCTGCGGCAGCCCCGGCGGTGGCAGCGACACCGGCACCCGGGGCGGCACTGCCCGGCAAGGTGGACCTCGTCAACCGTCGTGTGCTGCGCGTCTGCGCCGACCCGGCGAACCTTCCGTTCTCCAACGACAAGGGCGAGGGGTTCGAGAACAGGATTGCCGCGCTCGTTGCCGACGAGTTGAAGCTTCCCGTCGAGTACATGTATTTCCCGATGGCGACGGGCTTCATCCGCAAAACGCTGTTCGCCAAGGCCTGCGACGTCGTCATCGGCTACGCGCAGGGCGACGAACTGGTGCTGAACACCAACGCCTATTACCGCTCGACCTATGCCCTGGTCTACCGCAAGGGGCAGGGCCTGGACGGCGTCACCAAGCTCAACGATCCGCGTCTGCAGGGCAAGCGCGTCGGCATCATAGCGGGCACGCCGCCGGCCAATATCATGGCCAAGGTCGGTTTGATGCAATTCGCCAAGCCGTACAGCCTCGTCGTCGATCGCCGCTACGAGTCGCCGGCCGAGGACATGATCAAGGACATCCGCTCGGGCGAGATCGTGGCGGGCGTACTGTGGGGGCCGATCGCGGGCTATTTCGGCGGCCGCAACGGCGAGAAGCTGACAGTGGAGCCGCTCGGCGACGAGGGCCTCGGCAGCTCGCGGCTGGCGTTCCGCATCACCATGGGGGTGCGCCAGGGCGAGGACGACTGGAAGCGCCAGCTCAACACCATCATCGCCAAGCGTCAGGGCGACATCAACAAGGTGCTGGCCGAGTATGGCGTGCCGATGCTGGATGAGCAGAACAACAAGATTTCGGTCACGTCGCAGTAATCGGGGCGGCCAGATGTCGGGCGATGCAGCGATCGGCGATGCAGCGATCGGTGGTGCGCCGGTCGGCGCGAGGGGAAGGGCGGGCCGCGGTCGAGTTTCCCGCCTGCTGTCGGCTGCGGCGGGCCTGACGATCGGCCTTGCGCTTGTCGCTGGGGCGCCGCTGCGCGCCGAGGTCGTCGCCGAGCCGGAAGGCTATCGCACGAACGACTACCGCACACCGGTTCCGGCCACACTGAAGGGCGCCAAGGTGATCGATGGCGCCGCCGCCAAGGCGCTGGCCGACGCGGCCGCAGCCACGCCGGGCACGGGCGCATTGTTCGTCGATGTCTATCCGCGCCCGCCGAAGCCCGACAACCTCCCCGCCGGCACCGTCTGGCGCGATCCGCCGCACGAGAGCATTCCAGGCGCGGTTTGGCTCGCCAATGTCGGCTATGGCGTGCTGCCGCCGGCGATGGAGAGCTATCTCTCCAGCCGCCTGGAGCAGCTGACGGGCGGCAGCAAGGTGCGGCCGCTGGTGTTCTTCTGCCTGCGCGATTGCTGGATGTCGTGGAACGCGGCCAAGCGCGCGCTCGCGCTCGGATATCAAGACGTCATCTGGTTCCCTGAAGGCGTCGATGCCTGGCGCGAGGCGGACCTGCCGATCGTCAATTTGACGCCGCTGCCCTGACACTCGCCGCCACTCGCTGTCGCTCCGCGTTGGGCCTCCGTCAGCGATGCCCTGGGCGTCACCGCCGCACCTGATCGATGCCGATGCCGCGGCCGGTGACGGTGGCCAGCAGCAGCCGGATGTCTCCGGCGAGCGATTGCTGCGCCACGTAGCGGGCATCCACCTCGGCGAGGCGCTCGGGCTCCGACATGTCGATGCCTTGCACCTGGGCGAGGCCGGTGATGCCGGGGCGCACCGCGAGCACACCGCGACGTTGCCGGGCGGCGATCAGCTCGGTCTGGCTCGGCAGACAGGGGCGGGGGCCGACGAGGCTCATGTCGCCCGTGAGCACGTTCCACAGCTGCGGCAGTTCGTCGAGCTTCCAGCGGCGCAGCCGGGCGCCGAGCGGCGTCACGGCGGACGCCTGCGCCTGATGCGTCGGCACCTGCGCGGTGTCGCGGAACATGGTGCGCAGCTTGTAGCAGGTGAAGGCGCGGCCGTGGCGGCCGATGCGTGTCTGCGCGAACAGAGCCGCGCCCGGCGACTCTCGGCGGATGGCCAGCATGGCAACGAGGATCAGCGGCCAGGCAACGAGCAGGCCGGCCAGGCCGGCGACAATATCGACGAGCCGCTTCATGGCACCCCAGGGTCCGGGGTCGAGGGGACTGGTCCCCTCGCCTTCACTTCACTCTCAAGGCTGCCCTTCGGGGGCAGTGCAGAGAAGGCGAGGGGCCGAGGCCCCTCGACCCCTCACTCAAGTATTCAGGCGCTGGCGGAGCGGCGCAGAATGCTGCGGCCGGCATAGCGGGCGATGTCGCCCAGTTCGCCCTCGATGCGGATCAGCTGGTTGTATTTGGCCAAGCGGTCGGAGCGGCACAGCGAGCCGGTCTTGATCTGGCCGCAGTTGGTGGCCACCGCGAGGTCGGCGATTGTTGCGTCCTCGGTCTCGCCCGAGCGGTGCGACATGACGGCCGTGTAGCCCGCGCGCTGCGCCATGTTGACGGCGTCCAGCGTCTCCGACAGCGAGCCGATCTGGTTGACCTTGACCAGGATCGAATTGGCGATGCCCTTGGAGATGCCCTGGCTCAGGCGCTCGGTGTTGGTGACGAACAGGTCGTCGCCGACCAGCTGGCATTTGGCGCCTATCAGCTCGGTCAGCGCTTTCCAGCCGGCCCAGTCGTCCTCGGCCATGCCATCCTCGATGGAGATGATGGGATAGCGGGCGACGAGGTCGGCGAGGTACTTGGCCATGCCGGCCGAGTCGAGGCTCTTGCCTTCGCCCTCGAGCTTGTACTTGCCATCCTTGAAGAACTCGGTCGAGGCGCAGTCGAGCGCCAGCATGACGTCGACGCCCGGCTTGTAGCCGGCCTTCTCGATGGACTTCATGATGAAGCCCAGGGCCTCGTCTGCGGACTTCAGGTTGGGCGCGAAGCCGCCTTCGTCGCCGATGCCGGTGTTGTGGCCGGCGTCCTTCAGGCCCTTCTTCAGGGTGTGGAAAATTTCCGCGCCGATGCGGATCGACTCGGCGCTCGTCTCGGCGCCGACCGGCATGATCATGAATTCCTGGATGTCGATCGGGTTGTCGGCATGCGCGCCGCCGTTGATGATGTTCATCATCGGAACGGGGAGCACGTGCGCCGTGGCGCCGCCGATGTAGCGGTAGAGCGGCAGGCCGCAGGTTTCGGCGGCAGCCTTGGCGGCGGCGAGCGAGACGCCCAGGATGGCGTTGGCGCCGAGGCGGCCCTTGTTGGCGGTGCCGTCGAGCTGGATCATGGCGGCATCGAGGCCGCGCTGGTCCTCGGCGTCCATGCCGGCGAGGGCATCGAAGATTTCACCGTTGACGGCATCGACCGCCTTCTCGACGCCCTTGCCGAGGTAGCGCGTCTTGTCTCCGTCGCGCAGCTCGATGGCCTCGTGGGCACCCGTTGAGGCCCCGGACGGCACGGCGGCGCGGCCGAAGGCGCCGTCCTCCAGCACCACGTCGACCTCCACCGTCGGGTTGCCGCGGCTGTCCAGGATCTGGCGGCCGATGATGTCGACGATGGCGGTCATGTGCTTGCTCTCCTTGGCGGAAATGCGCGAAATTGCGATTGGGGCCACGGCGCGCGGGACCCGGGGGGCGGGCGAGGTTGCCGGCTCAGGCTTCCCCGTGTGAAAACGCGTTGCGGGACGATGTGAGACGTCACGCGCCTTCTAGCGGTCTTTGCGGGGCGCGCAAATACCTGTTTCGTGCGTTAGTTTGCCCCGATCGCGCCGGTTCGGGGCGTCTGCCTCTGGCTGTCCCGCCGAGCCGCGCGCCCATCTGGTCGCCAACCTGTCTTGCAAGCCGACCTGTCATGCAACCTGAGAGGATCACGCCATGGCCGAGCCCAAGCACTACACCGGCGGATGCCACTGCGGGGCCGTGCGCTACGAAGTCGATGCCGACCTCTCGTCGTCTGCGACCTGCAACTGCTCGCTGTGCGCCAAGGCGGGCTGGATGCTGACGTTTGCCCCGGCGGAGAGCTTCAAGCTCGTCAGCGGCGCCGACAGCCTGACCGACTACCAGTTCAACCGCAAGGTCATCCACCACGTGTTCTGCAAGACCTGCGGCGTCCGCTCCTTTTCGCGCGGCACGGCGCCGGACGGGCGCGAGGTGGTGGCCGTCAACATCCGCTGCCTCGACGGCGTCGATCCCGATACGCTGACGCCGAAGCGCATCGACGGCCGCAATCTCTGATCCACGGGAGGGCGATGTGGGCGAGAGCGAACCGGCGCGCGGCGCACCGCATCGGCATGACGCGGGCGAGCGGCGCATCTTCCGCCGGGCGCTCGCGCTCGGCCTCGCGCTGGCGGTGCTGGCTCTGCTGGTGCTGCCGACGGCGCTCAATCCGGTGCTGCGGCTGCTGACGGTGCCGGCGTCCTCGATGGCGCCGGCCTTGCCGACCGGCGCCTTCGTGCTGGCCAACCGGTTCTCGTATGGCCTGAGCCGCCACACCTACGACTGGTTCCAGCTACCGATCGCCGGGCGCTGGCCGGCGCTGGCGCCGAAGCGCGGCGACGTGGTGGTGTTCCGCCTGCCGCGCGATCCGCACACGCTGTTCGTCAAGCGCATTATCGGATTGCCGGGCGACCGCGTACAGCTGATCAAGGGCCGGTTGGTGCTCAACGGCGCTACCGTCGACCGGCAGTCGGCACCCGATCTGCCGGACCCGACGGGGACGAGTTCGCGCGCCGTGGCGAGCTACACCGAACGCCTCGCCGATGGGGTCAGCTATCGCATCATCGAGGCGGAGGGCGACAAGGGCTACCTCGATGACACGGCCGAGTTAGCCGTACCGCCCGGCCATCTGTTCATGCTCGGCGACAACCGCGACAACTCGGTGGATTCGCGGATGCCGGCCGACAAGATGGGCGTCGGCTTCGTGCCGCTCGACCATCTCATCGGCCGGGTCATCTACGTCTTCGGTGGCGGCAGCGGTTGAAAACCGCCGATCACGAGTGGCGGGCGCGGGCCACGAGCGCGCGATGGCGGGATTCGGCGGCACGCAGCTGCCAGCGCTCGAACCGCGTCACGCGGCCGTCGGCATGGATGCGGACCCGCAGGCTGGCCAGGCTCGCGGCGCTCCGCGCGATCGCCGCGCGCTCACGCTCGGAGACGCCGCCGCGATCGTGGTGGCCGCGTCCATGATCGCGGCCATAGTCCCGGACGCGCTCGGCAGCCATGGCGCCACCCGCCGTCAGCGCCATGAGGGCGATCGTCATCAATGCGGTCTTCATCGTCGGTACTCCTCGACTGGTTGCGGACACTCCGGTTCGGTGTCGTTGTCGAGGAAACGCTCTTGCCGTTCCGGCTCCGTCGATGGAAAGAGAAATAATTTCAATATGTTCGCATGCCACGCAATGAACGACCGTTCATCGCCGTGCAGGCTGCCGCTGGACGCCGCCACCGGCCAGCGTCTACTCACATCCGCTGGGGCGCCGGAGGGGCGGCGCAGGCCATTGATGCGGGATACTCTCGATGCATAGGGCGACGTTTTGGGAGGCCGACATACGCGAGGCGGCCGCGATCTGCGGGTGCCTGCACGGCCGCAGGGTGCTCGGCGGCGGGTTCGCAGTGAATGAGGCCGGGGCAGCTTGAGATGGCAGCGACGTCCGCACTCGTGCTGTTCTCCGGTGGCCAGGATTCGGCCGTCTGTCTCGCCTGGGCGCTGCACCGCTCGGATCTCTTCGATCGCGTCGAGACGGTCGGGTTCGACTACGGCCAGCGCCACACCATCGAACTGCAGACGCGGCTGGGCTTCCTCGCCGGCTTGCGCACGCACTTTCCGGACTGGAGCGCGCGGCTGGGCGATGACCATATGCTCGAGCTGCCGACACTCGGCCGCATCAGCGAGAGCAGCCTGACGCGGGATGTTGCGATCGAGATGTCGGCGGGCGGATTGCCGAGCACCTTTGTCCCCGGCCGCAACCTGTTGTTCTTCACCTACGCGGCCGCCCTCGGCTGGCGGCGGGGTCTGCACGCGCTGGTGGGCGGGATGTGCGAAACGGATTATTCCGGCTATCCCGATTGCCGCAACGACACGCTGCAGACGCTGGCCCGCACGCTGTCACTCGGCATGGACACCGAATTCCGCATCGAGACGCCGCTGATGTACATCGACAAGGCCAGCACGTGGGCGCTGGCCCGGACGCTGGGCGGTGACCCCCTGGTCGATCTCATCATCGAGCACTCGCACACCTGCTACCTCGGCGACCGCAAGCACCGGCACGTCTGGGGCTACGGATGCGGCACCTGTCCGGCGTGCGAGCTGCGCGCCAAGGGCTGGCAAAACTGGCAGACCTCGCGCCGCTGAGCGGCTCATACCGTCGAGCCGAGTTCCTACTCGTGCCGTCGGCCGTCGGGCTGGTCGGCTCGACGGTATGCGCGCGAGCGTTGGTGTGGCCGCTCGCGCGCAGGGAAAGACGTCACGGGGGGCTGCGCGCTCCGTCAGACGGTGCGGGCGCGCGCTTGCGGCGCGGCCCCGAGGCTCGCTGGCGTCTGATCGTGGCGATTGTGGAGAAGGCTCAGCGCCGACCGTCGCCGCCGGCGCGGCCGAAGGCGGGGCGGTTCATCAGCTCGGGACTCTTGGTGATGCGGCCGCGCTGGGCCGGCTCTTCGGCGGCGGCGCGGGCGGCGCGTTCGCGGGCAGCCCGGATGATGGCCGACTCGATGGGGGCCGCGGATGCCGTCACCTTGGCATGGGCCGATTTGACCCAGGCCGCCTTGTCGGCCTTGGCCTTGTCGCCGGCAGCGTTCTCGGCCGGTGCGGCCTTGGGGAGCACGATCCGCACCGTGTTGCGGCGCTTGTTGAGCATCATGATCATGAGCAGAATCAGGACCAGCAGCCCCAGCACCGTGACGACGATATTGATCGGAATGTCCGGGAAGCCATCGCCGTGATGCACGATCGGCACCGGCGGCATTTCGCTCAGGCCTGCGTTCTCCATGATGTAGTTCAAGGAGTCGGGGCCGAGCGGCAGATACTGCGTGTTGGACTTGATGAAGCCGATCCATTCGCCGGTCCCATCGGTGCGCGACAGGTAGCCGAGATCGAAATGGACTCCGCTGCGGTGCTGGAAGGCCGGGGTGTCAGGCAGCGTCATGACCTTGACGACCTTCTCGAAGCTGCCTTCGAGGGGGACCGCCACGGGGATGCGCACCTTGCGGGCCATGGCCTCTCCCTGTCCCGCGGCGAGCGAGACGAGTGCAAGGAGGATGACCAAATGCCAAGCGGCGCATGTGTAGCCTTCAACGCCCGATGAAGCTCAGGTTCTTCCAAGCATTAGAGCATTCGCCGTTCGACAAACGGTAAACCGGCACGATGAATGTCGGGTTAGGCAGCGGCCAAAACCCAGAAAACACTGCTCAAAATCAGCTGTTCTGTTAACGAATGCCCGCCCGGGCGCTATCCGGTGTCGCATTCTGCAGCCGGAGGTTGCGTTGGCGATCCCGGCAGCAGCCCCTCGGCCCGGCTCCTGGGCCCGGCTCGCCTCAAACGACGTTGAGCGGCAATTTCTCGACGATGCGGGCGCCCTGGTCGTCACTCCAGGAAAACTCGAACTCGCCGGGGCCGGGCACCTTCATGAAGAACGAGATGAAGGGGTTCGCCGAGATTCCGGACGACAGCGCGGCGCGGAACACCGGCTGGCCGGCGAAGGTGACGTTGAAGGCGTTGATGACGTTGCGCGGAACGAGGTTGCCGTCCTTGTCCTTGCGCTGTCCGGTCTCCATGACATGGCTGACCAGTGTGCGGATTTCGATCACGTCACCGACCTTGGCGCTATCGGGGAGCTTGATGCGGGGCTTTCCGGTCATCGGCGGCGGCTCGGCTCGAGGTTGCATGATGGTGTGGGGCGGGGCCGGCAGGGTAGCTGCGATGGGTTGGCCTCGGCCATTGTGGCATCAGCTGTGGCATCAGCCGCCGCAACCGCCGATCGTCACCTTGACGTTGCGGGTGGCGATGAGGAAGGCGCCGCTCGACAGCTCGGCCACGGCGACGACGTCCTGGGTCTTGGCGAGGCGCATGCGGCTGGCGACGCTGGCCTTGCCCGACAGGGGGGAGAAATAGAAGGTCGCTACCGCCGGTTGCGGGTTGCCGGACGACACGACATGGGCTGCCTTGATGTGGTCGACGTCCGTCATCGGGCTGTCGATGGTGAGCGAGAACGGTACCGTGTTGCCGTTCTCGGCGATCTCCGGCAGATCGAGCGTGATGCGCTCCGCTGTCGGCTTGGCCTCGCCCAGGATCGCCTTCATCGCCTCCTGGAATGTTGCAGCCCCAACCGCTGCCGCATCGGCGATGGCCGCACGGCCGAGCAGCGTCGAGACAAGCACGGCGGCGGCGGAGCCGACCAGCAGGTCGCGCCGGCCCACAATGGCCAGCCGCAAGGCGGCCATGTCGTCCGCTGTCGCCCCAGCGAGGCCTGCGGTTCTGTCGTCACGGCGTGCCGGCATGTCGCCTTCCTCGCGATTCGGAGCAGCTCGGAGCAGCCAGAGCCCCGGGGGCGCGCGTGTCCGGGCAGCAGGGAGCAGCTTGAGCGCAACCTGCGCGGCCCCGTGCGCGCGGCCACGGGAATTCATCCTTCTATCGGCCACAGGTCGCCTGTGAAGGCAATCGACGATTTCGTCATGCCCGCCATGGCGTTTTGGCGCTTGCCACCGTGCCACAGAGTCTTTTCCGCGCCTGGCGGCCTCGCAACGATGATTGCGATCGCAAGCCCCAAATCCGCAACGGGGACCGCAACGAGCACCCATGCATGAGAAAAAATGGCCCCGGCAGCGTGGGGCTGCCAGGGCCTCGGCGGCATCGAGTATGAACGGTGCGAGCAATGCGGGGCTGCCGTCCGGCCAGCACTAGGGCGGGGGCGCCCCGGTGCCGGCGGGGACGAGTATTCCCGCAGCCCGCGGCTGACGGCAGTGCCGGAGGGAACAGGCGCCGCGCTCGCAGGCGGCGGGGCAGGGCGGTAGGCTAGAGTTCGGACGCGAGGCCGCCTCTCGGTCGTGAGCGGTGGTTCGCGATCGGGCGCGCCTCCCGCGCCCACCCCTGTTGGAACTGTGAACAAGCGCGCCGGCGGGCTCGCGGAGGCTCCACGCCACATGCTCCACTCTTGGCTGATTCGTCTGCAGAGGGTGGTCATGAGTGCACTGCGCAAGCTGAAGGCTTCCGAGCCGCAATCGGCACCGCCGTTTCTCGGCGTCACCCAGTCGGCGCGCGGGTTCCAGTGGCGCGAGCGCCTGCCACGTGAAGCCCAGCCGCTGGCGCAGGCCATCGCCCAGCGACACGGCGTGCCGGAACTGCTCGGCCGGGTGCTGGCGGCGCGCGGCGTCGGCCTCGACGCGGTGCCGCTGTTCCTCGATCCCAGCATCAAGGCGTTGCTGCCCGACCCGTCCAGCCTCGTCGACATGGACAAGGCGGCGGCACGGCTCGCCGATGCCATCATCGCCCGCCAGCCGGTGGCGATCTTCGGCGACTACGACGTCGATGGCGCGTCCTCGTCGGCGCTCTTGGCCCGCTTTTTCGCCCACCACGACACGCCGGCCCGCATCTACATCCCCGATCGCCTGTTCGAGGGCTACGGCCCCAACGCGACGGCCATCGAGATGCTGGTCAAGGAGGGCGCCAAGCTCATCGTCACCGTCGACTGCGGCACGACCAGCTTCGAGCCGCTGGCCGCCGCCCGCAAGCTCGCCACCGATGTCGTCGTGATCGACCACCATCAGGCCGACGAGCGGCTCCCTGACGTGCACAGCGTGGTCAATCCCAACCGGCAGGACGACGTATCCGGCCAGGGCCACCTGTGCGCGGCGGGCGTGGTGTTCCTGGTCATGGTGGCGACCGTGCGCGAACTGCGGCGGCGTGGCATCTATGCGCAAGGCTTGCGCGAGCCGGATCTTCTGTCGGAACTCGATATCGTGGCACTGGCGACGGTGGCCGACGTGGTGCCGCTCACCGGCCTCAACCGCGCCTATGTGGTGAAGGGGCTGCAGGTGATGCGCCAGCGGCGGAACCTCGGCATCCGGGCGCTGCTCGACGCCGCCGCCCTGCATCAGCCGCCGTCGTCGTATCATCTCGGCTTCATCCTGGGGCCGCGCATCAACGCCGGCGGCCGCATCGGCGATGCGGGGCTCGGCTCGCGCCTGCTCACCTGCGCGGACGAGACGGAAGCGGCCCGCATCGCGGCGCTGCTCGACCGCCTCAACAAGGAGCGCAAGGCGATCGAGACCGAGATGCTGGAAGCGGCCATGGCGGAGGCGGACCGCATGGTGTCGGAGGCGCCGGATCTGCCGCTGCTGCTGGTCGGCTCGCACGAATGGCACAAGGGTGTCGTCGGCCTCGTCGCCAGCCGGCTGGCCGAGCGCTTCCATCGCCCCTCGTGCGTCATCGCCTGGGATGGCGACGGCCCGTCGGCGATGGGCACCGGCTCGTTGCGCTCGCTGGCCGGCGTCGATATCGGCGCGGCGGTGCGCGGCGCGGTCGGCGCTGGGCTGCTGAGCAAGGGCGGAGGTCACGCCATGGCGGCCGGCCTGACGGTGGCGCGCGACCAGTTGGCGCCGCTGCAACTCTATTTCTCGCGCGAGTTGCAGAGCGCGACCTCGGTGGCGCGGCAGGCGGCTGGCCTCGATATCGACGGCGCGCTCACCCCGGGCGCCGCCACCGAGAGCCTGATCGGGCTGATCGAGAAGGCCGGCCCCTACGGCCAGGGCAACCCGCAGCCGCGCTTCGCCTTCCCGGCCTCGCGCGTGCGCTTCGCCAAGATCGTCGGCCAGGTACATGTGCGCTGCGTGCTGGAGGGCCAGGACGGCTCGCGGCTGGAGGGCGTGGCCTTCCGCGCCGTCGGCCAGCCGCTGGGCGACGTGCTGCTCAATACCGGCGGCCTGCCGATCCACGTCGCCGGCACGCTGAAGCGCGATACCTGGGGCGGCCGCGAGAAGATCGAGCTGATGATCGACGACGCCGCCGACCCACGCCGTCAGGGGTAACGACGGGAGGGCACAAAAGGCAGCGGCCAACGGCGCGCCCGCCACCGACGGGGCACCTGCCTTCGTCTCTGTCGCCGAGCCGTTGAGGGCGGGAGCGCGCGCACGGCCTTGATTTTGCAGCCCATTGGTGGCAAATTTCGGCAATGCAACATGCCCCGATCACCTGGTGCTCGCCACCGGGAGGGGTGTTTTTTCCTTGTTGGACATCATGTTGAACGTCCCGCGCGGGCCGTTCGACGGGTCCGCCGAGGCATCGAGCCGCAGCATTCGAGAGGGCAGAACCGCATGGCACGCGTTACCGTCGAGGATTGCGTCGACAAGGTCTCCAACCGTTTCGAGCTGGTCCTGCTGGCGGCGCACCGCGCCCGCTCCATCGCCAACGGCAACGCCATGACGGTGGAGCCGGACGACGACAAGAATCCCGTCATTGCGCTGCGCGAGATCGCCGAGCGCACCATCTCGGCCGACGACCTGCGCGAAGGCCTGATCAACTCCATCCAGAAGAATACCGAGGTCGACGAGCCGGAGGCGATCGCCGCACCGCTGCTGGCCCCGGATCGCCGCGGTCCGATGCTTGGCCGCGACGACCAGTCGAGCGACAGCGTCGTCGACGTGATGACGGAAGAGCAGCTGCTGCGCGGCCTGGAGAGCATGACGCCGTCCGAGCCGTCCTCCAACGGCAGCGGTGGCCCGCGCGAGCGCGGCCGCTGATCCATCCTTGCGGCGTGGACGCCCGTTCTGTCGGGCGTCCACGGCGAGGCGGGACTGGAGCACGACGGCAGCGGCGCGCGTCCGGCGGGGAGCCTTGCGTCAACGGCACGTCTCTCGAGATCGCATTCGTGCGTCGGTCCATCGGCGGTTTCCCGTGCCCCCTGTTGCGGGCCGGCCCCGCCGGCGAATGCGGTGACGGACGGGTGTGGGTAGCGGGCCATGATGCGTCAGTACGAGCTCGTGGAGCGGGTCCAGCGCTATGACCCGGATGCCGACGAGGCGTTGCTCAACCGCGCCTACGTCTACGCCATGAAGGCGCACGGGCATCAGAAGCGCGCGTCCGGCGACCCGTATTTCTCCCACCCGCTCGAGGTGGCGGCGATCCTCACCGACCTGAAGCTCGACGACGCGACGATCGCCACCGCGCTGCTGCACGACGTCATCGAGGACACCGACGCCACGCGCGCCGAGATCGATCAGCTGTTCGGACCCGAGATCGGCGCCCTGGTCGATGGCCTCACCAAGATCAAGCGCCTCGACCTGGTGTCGAAAAAGGCCGAGCAGGCCGAGAATTTCCGCAAGCTGCTGGTCGCCATCTCGGCCGACATCCGCGTGCTGCTGGTGAAGCTCGCCGACCGGCTGCACAACATGCGCACGCTCGAGCACAACAAGCCCGAGAGCCAGGTGCGCAACTCGCAGGAGACGCTCGACATCTATGCGCCGCTCGCCGGCCGCATGGGCATGCAGGGCCTGCGCGAGGAGCTGGAGGAGCTGTCGTTCCGCTGGCTCAACCCGGAAGGCTACAAGACCGTCACCGACAAGCTGGCCGAACTCGGCGCCAAGAACCAGGGGCTGGTGACCGAAATCGGCAAAGCGCTCTCGAGCAAGCTCGCCGAGGTGGGCATCAAGGCCGAGGTGAAGGGGCGCGAGAAGAAGCCCTATGCCGTCTGGCGCAAGATGTCGAACAAGCAGATCGGCCTGGAGCAGCTGTCCGACATCTACGCCTTCCGCGTCATCACCGCGTCGCTGGACGACTGCTACCGCGTGCTCGGCGTCGTGCACGCCACATGGCCGGCGGTGCCGGGACGCTTCAAGGACTACATCTCGACGCCGAAGCAGAACAACTACCAGTCGATCCACACCACCATCGTGGGCCCGCGCCATCAGCGCGTGGAGCTGCAGATCCGCACCCGGGCCATGCACGACGTGGCCGAGTACGGCATCGCCGCGCACGCCCTCTACAAGGATTGCCAGCAGCTGAACGGCGCGGCCGTCGAGGACGACAAGCGGCAGAACCCCTACCAGCACCTGCGCCGCATGGTGGAGGCGCTGATCGAGGGATCGAACCCCGAGGAGTTCCTCGAGCACACCAAGCTCGAGCTGTTCCACGACCAGGTGTTCTGCTTCACGCCCAAGGGGCGCATCATCGCGCTGCCCTACGGCGCCACCCCGCTCGATTTCGCCTATGCCGTGCATACGGACGTCGGCAACGCCGCCGTCGGCGCCTACGTCAACGGTCGCCACGTGCCGATCGATACGCGCCTGCGCAACGGCGACGAGGTCGATATCGAGACCTCGAAGAGCCATTCGCCGCCCGCCGCCTGGGAGGGCTACGCCGTCACCGGTCGCGCGCGAGCCGCCATCCGCCGTGCGGCGCGCGAGGCCGTGCGCCGCCAATACGCCGAGCTGGGCCGGCGCCTGCTCATCTCGGCCTGCGAGCGCTACGAGATCGCCTATGCGGACGACAAGATGCGCCGCGCCCTGCCGCGCCTCGCGCAGAAGTCGCTCGACGACGCCCTGGCCGGCATCGCGCGCAACGAGATCGCCGTCAACGACGCGGTGCGGGCTCTGGCGCCCGAGGCCGCGATTCCCGATCCGGTGCCGACCTACAAGCCGAAAAACCGGCACGACCACACCAAGGGGCAGGAGGGCTGGTTCAACCTCGGCCGCGGGCTGGGCCTCAAGTTCCGCCTGCCGGAGGGGCAAGGCGCGGCGCTGGCGGGCGTCGCACCGGCGTCCGGCGTGACCGATGCCGCCGCGCCGGGCGCAGCCAATGGTACGGGTGCGACCTCGGCGCCCGCGCAGGGCGCGAGCGGCAGCGGCGTGCCGATCCGCGGCTGGCGCAACGACGTGCCGGTTCAGTTCGAGGAGGGCGGCGCCGTGCCGGGCGATCGCATCGTCGGTGTGCTGACGCCGGGCGAGGGCATCCGCGTGTTCCAGATCCACTCGCCGCGCCTCAAGGAGTTCGAGCACGAGCGCTGGATCGACGTCACCTGGGATGTCGATCCGGCCCATCCCGACCGCTTTCCGGCCATGCTGAGCGTGACGGCGCTCAACGAGCCCGGCACGCTGGCCCAGATCGCCCAGGTGATCGGCACCCGCGACGGCAATATCGACACGCTGCAGATGAAGAGCCGCGCCCGCGATTTCACGCGCATGGACCTGGAAGTCGAGGTCTGGGACCTGACCCACCTCAACCAGATCATCGCCGCGTTGCGCGAGAAGGCGTGCGTGTCCAAGGTCGAGCGCATCTTCGAGTGAGCTTCCGGTGAGCTTCCGGTGAGCGAGGCGCTCGGGGCCGGGCCGTCAAGCTCGGCTTCAGCCGCAGGCACACGGGCGCCGCCCCCCCCCGCGCCGCTGTGCCTTTGCTGCCGTGCGGATGCGGCAATGGTCGCGTGCGGCGCCGAGCCCCTTGACCCTTGGCCGCGAACAGAAGAATGGTTTCGACCATGCTGTTCGACCGCCGCACCGAGCCTGGACTGATCGAGCGGTTGCGCGTGGCCCTCTGGCCGCGACGCAGCTGGGTACGGTCGTTCCGCTATGTGCGGCTGCGCCTCGTGCGCATGCAGGCGAGCCCGCATCGCGTGGCGCTCGGCGCCGCGGCCGGCATCTTCGCCGCCATCACGCCGTTCCTCGGTGCCCAGATGCTGCTGGCCGTGCTGCTCGCCGCGGCGCTCAGGGCCAGCGTGCCGGCGGCGCTGCTCGGCACCTTCATCGGCAATCCGCTGAGCTGGCCGATCATCTGGGCCGGCACCTATGCCGCCGGATGCCTGATGATGGGTACCGATGCGGTCGCCCAGGCGGTCGAGATCGAGCGGCGGCTGAACCTCATCTCGGACGCCGTGCGCAGCGGCTCGGCGGCGCAGCTCGAGGTCGCCGCCGACGGCGCCGCGCCGTTGCTGCTGCCGATGGTCGCCGGCTCCGTGCCCGTGGGCCTTGCGCTGGCGCTGCTGTTCTACTGGGCCTTGCGCCGCGCCGTCGCCGCTGCCCAGCACCGCCGCGCCCTCGCCCGCGCGTGAGCGTCGCGCTCCGCGCGCGGGGCAAGGTCGCGCTCCGCGCGCGGGGCAAGGTCGCGCCTCGCGGCGCGAGCGGGGCCCGCCCCGCACCCCGCCGGGAGCGCAGCTCCCGGACCCTCAGTTTTTTTAAAGCTCGTGGCTCATGTAGGTGGGGAGCCAGTGCTCGTGGGCGGCGCGCAGCTCGTCGAGGGGGAGCCAGGCTTCGCCCTTCATGGCGATGCGGTCGCCGCCGGTGACGCGGCCGACGATGCGGGCGGGGATGGCCAGCAGGCGGGCGCGCTCCAGCACCTCCTCGGCGCGGCCCGGATCGATGGCGATGACGTAGCGGCCCTGGTCCTCGCCGAACCAGATGGCATGCGCCGGCAGCTTGCCCTCGTAGGGGAACACCTCGACGCCCATGTCGCCGGCCAGGGCCATCTCGGCGATGGCCACCAGCAGGCCGCCGTCCGAGCAGTCGTGCACGGCCGAGACCTTGGCCTCGCGGATCAGCGAGCGGATGAGGCGGCCCGCCTTCAGCTCGTCGGCGAGATCGACCGGGGGCGGCGCGCCCTCGAGCTTGCCCGTCGACATCTGCTGGTAGATGGACTGGCCGAGCCAGCCCGCCTCGCGGCCGAGCACCAGGACGAGATCGCCCTCGCGCTTCAGGGCGAGATCGGTGACATAGGCCGTGTCCGGCACCAGGCCGACGCCGCCGATGGCGGGCGTCGGCGGGATGCCGACGCCGTTGGTCTCGTTGTAGAGCGAGACGTTGCCTGAGACGACGGGATAGTCGAGCACGCGGCAGGCTTCCGCCATACCACGGCAGGAGCCGACGAACTGGCCCATGATCTCGGGCCGTTCGGGGTTGCCGAAGTTCATGTTGTCGGTGATGGCGAGCGGATCGGCGCCGACGGCGACGAGATTGCGCCACGTCTCGACGACGGCCTGCTTGGTGCCCATGACGGGATCGGCCGCGACATAGCGCGGCGTCACGTCGGTGGTGGCCGCAATGCCCTTCTTGGTGCCGTGGACGCGCACGACCGCCGCGTCGCCACCCGGACGCTGGATGGTGTCACCCATCACCATGTGGTCGTACTGCTCCCAGATCCAGCGCCGCGACGACAGCGCGGGGGTCGACAGCATGTCCTTCAGCGCGCCGAGCATGGAGGAGGGCGCCGGCACCCACTCGGGCAGGATGGGCTTGGGCGGCACGGTCGGGAACCACGGGCGCTCGTAGAGCGGCGCCGAGTTGGCCAGCACCGGCACCGGCAGATCGGCTTCGACCTTGCCCTTGTGGCGCACCACCATGCGGCCGGTATCCGTGGTGATGCCGACGACGGCAAAATCGAGGTCCCACTTCTTGAAGATCGCTTCCGCCTGCGGCTCGGAGCCGGGTCGCAGGATCATCAACATGCGCTCCTGGCTTTCCGAGAGCATCATCTCGTAGGCCGTCATGTTGGCTTCGCGCTGCGGCACGTGGTCGAGGTCGAGATCGATGCCGACGCCGCCCTTGTCGGCCATCTCGGAGGTCGAGGAGGTGAGGCCGGCGGCGCCCATGTCCTGGATGGCGATGATGCAGTCGGTCGCCATCAGCTCGAGGCAGGCCTCGATCAGCAGCTTCTCGGTGAAGGGGTCGCCGACCTGCACGGTCGGGCGCTTCTCCTCGGATTTGTCGTCGAACTCGGCCGACGCCATGGTGGCGCCGTGGATGCCGTCGCGGCCGGTCTTGGAGCCGACGTAGACGACGGGCAGGCCGACGCCCTTGGCAGCCGAATAGAAGATCTTGTCGGTGCGGGCGAGGCCGACGCACATGGCGTTGACCAGGATGTTGCCGTTGTAGCCGGCATCGAAGTTGGTCTCGCCGCCAACCGTCGGCACGCCGACGCAATTGCCGTAGCCGCCGATGCCGTGCACGACGCCGGCCACCAGGTGGCGCGTCTTGGGGTGGCTGGGATCACCGAAGCGCAGCGCGTTCAAGTTGGCCACGGGCCGCGCGCCCATGGTGAAGACGTCGCGCATGATGCCGCCGACGCCGGTTGCGGCGCCCTGATAGGGCTCGATGTAGCTCGGGTGGTTGTGGCTCTCCATCTTGAAGATGACGGCATCGCCGTCGCCGAGGTCAACCACGCCAGCGTTTTCGCCCGGCCCCTGGATGACCTGCTTTCCCGTGGTCGGCAGCGTCTTGAGCCAGACGCGGCTCGATTTGTACGAGCAGTGCTCCGACCACATGACCGAGAAGATGCCGAGTTCGGTGATCGTCGGCTCGCGGCCTATGATCTTGAGCAGGCGCTGATATTCGTCGCCCTTGAAGCCGTGCTCGGCGACCATCTGCGGCGTGATTGCCGGCTTGGTCGGGGCAGCGGCGGCTGTGGTCGTGGCGGTGGGGGAGGTCGGGGCGTCCATGCCTGTCGGGCTCGTCCAGCGGTTGGAAATTGTGCTGGGGCGAGCTTATAGAGCGGGATCGGGCAGGAGGCGAGCCTTACCGGTTGGCGAAGCGGCTCACAGCGGGCGCTGGGCTCGGGTGAGCGGCTGCGGAGCAGCGGCCTTGGCCGGCGAAGCGGTGGCGGCCGGGCTGGCGAGGTGGTCGCCGAGCAGGGTTTCCAGGCTCGACTTGGTGTAGCCGACGGCCAGGACCAGGCTGGCGCAGACGGCAACCCACAGCACGCCGAGCCGCATGGTCTGGTTGAACGCCTGCAGAAACTTGCCCATCGCCCGTCCCCTCCCCCCGTCCCCTCGGGTGTGGCGGCCGCACCCGGCCGACTCGAGCATCATCTTGCACGCGAGGCGTTAAGGCTTCGCTTGGTGGGAGGATGCCGATGGTTCCGATGCGATATGCTGCGGATCGGTCGACGATGGCCGGCGGGATTGTGCACTCAAGGTTCAGCTGTCGTCGGATTGTTTAGTCCGCAAGCCCAGACAATGCGCGGAAGTTAAGTCGGGCTAATCCATGTTTTCACTGTTCATCTGCGGCGGGAGCGCGCTGCAGGGCTCGCATTGCTGCTGTGCAGCATCGGCGATTTTCCTCAGCCGATCATAGGATTATCTATCTCGTTATCGAGACGGTGGTGCCGACGTCTGCGTGCGCTCGGAAAGAAGCCACCGCCGCAACGTCCTTCCAACGAGTTGTGACGATCATGAGGAGCATCACCATGGCCACTATCATCGCCAAGCTGGCAGTCGCCGCCGTCGCCGCGTCAGCCTTCACCGCCGCGGCCGTTGCCGCCGACCTCAAGTCCGCCGCTGTCGTGAAGCCGCTGCAGGGCCTCGGTTTCGAGGTCGGCAGCAAGCGCGCCATCGCCTACTACAAGCCCGCCAACGGCGTCTGCAACCTGACGGTCGTGATGGCCGAGCAGCCGGCCGACGAAGGCAAGGCCGCCGCGCCGGCTTCGCGCGTCTCCTTGCCCGTGTCGTGGGGCAAGACGGCCCGCGTCGACACCGCCGAGGGCAAGGCGGTCGAGTTCGCCTGCAGCACCGACGGCGCCGCCCTGACGGTCAAGGCCGTCGAGCAGGTGGCGTGGACGCCGAAGGCTCCCAAGGGCTGAGCCGCCAATGTGATCGGAGCCAAGGGGCTTCGCGACCAGATCGCGGAGCCCTCCGTGCTTGCCCTCACGCTTTAAGGAGACCGCAAAGCGGCTGTGGCACTCTCGCCGTCGCGCCTTCGGCGGTTTGGCCGGGCGCAGGTTGAGGGCTTGGGCGAGCGAGCGGAGTGAGCGCATGGCGGCGCCGGGCGGATTGGCGACGGTTCTCGGCAGCCTGCTCCGCCATGCCGGCTGGCTGCTGACGCTGGCCGGGCTAATTCTGCCGGGCATGCAACTCTACGACTGGGCGACCTGCTCGCCGGCTACCGCCACGGTCACGGCGGTGGAGACGCAATGCAAGGTGCGCGCCTGCAAGAGCTGCTCCTGGCTGCCTGTGCGCTGCGACAGTCCTGGGTTGCCGGTAGAGGCGGGCCTGGTGGAGCGTTCGAGCCGGGTGCGCCTGTCGTTCGAGACGCGCTACGGCGTGCGCACGGCGTCAGCGTCGTTCGGCAAGCTCAATCTCAGCCGGGCATCCGCCGGCGATCAGCTGCCGATCCTCTATCGCCGCAGTTCTCCGCGCTACGTCACCGCCCCGTTTTCGCTCCGCGATGCGACGATGGGCTTGGCGATCACCGCTGGTGGCCTTGTGCTGCTGATGCTGGCGCGGTGGCTGGCCGGAGCCGGGCGCCTGCCGCGCAAGCCATCAGTGACGGCTGCGGCGCGGACACGGGGCCGGCGGGCCGCTGCCGCCGTGGTCCCGACCGATGCGGCATCGGGCCGTGCACGCGACGTTGGTCTTGGCCGGGAGGCCCTGCGCACGTCCCCCTACGCCGCCGGGACGCCCTGCGTCGTGCAGCGTGCACGCGGGCTTTGGTAGGCAGCGTGCACGCGGGCTTTGGTAGGCAGCGTGCACGCGGGCTTTGGTAGGCGGCGTGCACGCGGGCTGTGCCAGAGGCGGCTCGCGAAGCCGATCAGGCCGCCCTGCCGAGGCTCACCACCGCGCTCTCGAACAGCTTGCGGCCATCGGTGCCGCCGAGCGCCTTCTCGAACATGCGCTCCGGGTGCGGCATCATGCCGAGTACGCGTCCATTGGCGCTGGCGATGCCGGCGATGTTGGCCAGCGCCCCGTTCGGGTTGGACGCGGCCGAGACATTGCCCGCCCTGTCGCAGTACCGGAAGATGACGCGGCCCTCGGCTTCCAGCGTCTTGTGCGTCTCGGGGTCGGTGAAATAGTTGCCCTCGGCATGCGCGATCGGCACGCGGATGACCTCGTGCTTCTGGTAGGTGCGCGTGAATGGGTTGTCGTTGGTCTCGACGCGCAGGTGCACGTCCTTGCAGATGAAGCGCAGCGAGGCATTGCGCATCAGGACCCCCGGCAGCAGTCCGGATTCACACAGCACCTGGAAGCCGTTGCAGATGCCGAGCACGGGCGTGCCGGCGTTGGCGCGGGCGACGACGTCGCGCATGATGCGGGAATGCGCCGCCATGGCGCCGCAGCGCAGGTAGTCGCCGTAGGAGAAGCCGCCCGGCAGGACGATGAGATCGGCGGCCGGCACGCTCGCCTCGCCATGCCAGACCATGGCCACGGGATGCCCGGTGATGCGCTCCAGCGCGACCTTCACGTCGCGGTCGCAGTTGGATCCCGGGAAGACGATGACGGCGGCTTTCATTTCGGCGGAACCTCGAGCGTTTTCTCGATCTCGGCGAGCAGGGTGCCTTGGTAGCGGCCTTCCGGCTCCTCGGCAACGATTTGGATCAGCACCAGCGTGTCGCCGGCCGGGATGGCATCGGTCAGCGCCACCGAGGCCTGCCGCCCGCGCTTCTTGTAGGCGGTGCGGAAGCGTTGTGCCCCGGCCAGACCCGGCACCGGCTGCGGCTCCGGAACCTCGACGCCGCCCTCCGACAGCCCGGCCTTGACGGCCGCGCGTATGCCGCCTGCCGGCATCGGACCGGAGGCGATGACGGCCAGGGCCTTCGGCGAGCCGAGCCCTTTGATGAAGTAGCCGGCGCACGCCGTTGCCGGCGCCACGAGCCGGCACACGCCGTCCTTCAGGTCGGCGAGATCGCCGGTGTCGGCGTGCCAGACGGGCGCCAGCGCCAGCGCGAAGCCGGGCGCGGCGATGCGTGTCGGTGCCCGGGTGGGGCCGAGCAGTCCGGCCTTGTTGGCGGCGTTCATGGCACCGAGCGCCAGCAGGAGGGCGGCAACCACGCCGATGGCGATGCGCGTCAACATGGAGGGTGCGGCTCCGGCGCAAGCGGGGCCGCGGCCCCGCGCCCCGATCGGGGGATACCCCCGACGCCTCGCCTTATTGGGCACAAGGCGGGCATTGGGGTCATTTCAGGAGCACCACGACGGCGACGACGGCGGCCAGCAGCGGCACAAGGATGAATATGGCAGCCTTGAGGGCCAGGAAGCGGACCGCGCGGGCGGCATCGCTGTCGGTCGGCTTGCTGGCAGGCCGCTCGCTCATGGCTGCTTCACGGCCTCGCAGTCGCCTTGCTCGAGCGCCGCGATGGCGTTGTCGCGGAACGACGAGACCCGCAGCGTCGCCTTGTCGAGGTCGAGTGCGCCGAGCGACATCGAGACGCCGGGTGCGAGCTTCTCCGGCATGATCTTGCTCGGCGCCCACAGATTGATGGCCGGCGGCGCGCCGCTGTCGAGCGGGCAGTGCGCGGCGGCGCAGGCCTCGCGTTGCAGGAGCGCGAACGAGGCCGCGTGCGCGGCCGGCACGTCGAGCACCGACCAGCGACCGCCGCCCTCGGCCGCCGCGGCGGGGATTTCGAGCTTCAGCCGGACCCGGCCGGTCGTCGCCTTGGCCTCGTCGGCGACCGACACCGCGCGCGTGTCGCAGGCGATCTCGACCGTTGTGCCGGGCTCCAGTTTCAGCGCTTGCGGGGCAGGCCGCTCGGCAGCCTGACCGGCGGTTGGCTTGGCCTCGCCGTCGGCCTTGCCGGCGCCGCCGGCCGGCCGCGCCTCCGTCGGCCCCGCACTGGCCGGCGCTTCGGCGGCGGGCCTGTCGGCCTCGGGCTTGGTCGGGTCGCCCTCGGCCGCGCGCAAGTCACCGGCGCCCGCGCAGATCAGGCTCGCGGTCAGCACCAGCGAGGAGGGCGACAGTCGGCCGAACGGCTGCATTGACCAGTCCCGCGAAGGCTTATCGCACCAGTTCGAACGAGTAGTTCTCGATCACCGTATTGGCGAGCAGTTCCTTGCACATCCGCTCGACCTGATCGCGCGCCTTGGCCTCGTCGGTCTCGGCGACGGCGAGTTCGATGTACTTGCCCTGGCGCACGTCGCCGACGCCGCCGAAACCGAGGCTGCCGAGTGCGTGCTCGATGGCCTTGCCCTGCGGATCGAGGACGCCGTTCTTCAATGTGATCTTGATGCGCGCTTTCATGAGGTCAGCTTCCAGGGAAACGGGCACAGGGAGAGGTCTGCAGGGTGTCCCCTGTAACCTATTCCCTGTCCCCTGTAACCTTCAGTTTGGTTTGCCGGCGGGGTTGGTCGAGTTCGATGCCACCAGCACCGGGCCGGCGCCCTTGGGCGGACGGTTCTGCGGCAGCACACCGAGGCGCTTGGCGACCTCCTGGTAGGCCTCGAGCACGCCGCCCATGTCGCGGCGGAAGCGGTCCTTGTCGAGCTTCTCGGAACTCTGCGCGTCCCACAGGCGGCAGCAATCGGGGCTGATCTCGTCGGCCAGCACGATGCGCATCTGCTGCTCGTTGTCCCACAGACGGCCGAACTCGACCTTGAAGTCGACGAGGCGGATGCCGATGCCGAGGAACAGGCCGACCAGGAAGTCGTTGATGCGCAGCGCCAGCTGCATGATCTCGTCGATTTCCTGCGGGCTCGCCCAGCCGAAGGCGGTGATGTGCTCTTCCGACACCATCGGGTCGTTCAGGGCGTCGGCCTTGTAGTAGAACTCGACGATCTGGCGCGGCAGCTGCATCCCTTCCTCGAGACCGAGGCGGGTGGCCAGCGAGCCGGCGGCGATGTTGCGCACCACGACCTCGAGCGGGATGATCTCGACTTCGCGGATCAGCTGCTCGCGCATGTTGATGCGGCGGATGAAATGCGTCGGCACGCCGATCTCGCCGAGCTTCTGGAAGATGTACTCGGATATGCTGTTGTTGAGCGCACCCTTGCCCTCGATCAACGCATGCTTCTTGGCGTTGAACGCGGTCGCATCGTCCTTGAAGTGCTGGATGAGCGTTCCGGGCTCCGGACCCTCATACAGCACCTTGGCCTTGCCTTCGTAGATGCGGCGGCGCCTGTTCATTACGTTCAAGTCCTTATGCCCTTGATCTCACGCGGGTCCGCGGTGCGGGATCGCGCGCTTGCTGAATTGGTGTGGCCTTGGCGGGAAGCGTGGCGCGGCCCGGTCTTGCCCATGTCGCACAAGGTTCGAGGGCAGGGTCGGGATGCCAAGCAAGGCACCTTCTCGATTGGCCGGACACTAGCCGATCGGGGGGGGCGACACAACGCCATCCGGACGCTGGTCCCCCGCGGCGGTTAAGCCGCCGCGCCGTATTCCGCCGCGCGGGCCTTGGCCCGGCCCCGGCGGAGCGGCTTTGGAAGCCGTTGATTTGTCCGGAAGCGCGGGGTATGGCTCGCCCTGAGACGGTTCGACGCGCCGGCCGCCACGGGTTGTTCAGGCGCCGGACAGCACACGCCAAGGTGGAGACGGTCATGACGACGTTCGACAACCGCGAAAAGGCTTTCGAGAATAAGTTTGCGCACGATCAGGATCTTAAGTTCAAGGCCGAGGCGCGCCGCAACAAGCTGCTGGCGGAGTGGGCCGCGCCCAAGCTCGGGCTGTCGGGCGCCGCGCTCGAGGACTACATCAAGGCCGTGCGCAAGGCCGATTTGGCCGAAAAGGGCGACGACGACGTGTTCCGCAAGGTTGCCAAGGACTTCGCCGACAAAGGCGTCAAGGTGGCCGACGATGAGCTGCGCAAGGTGATGGGCGAGCTGCTGGCCAAGGCCGTCGCCGAGATCGAGGCCAGCAAATAAGCTGGTCGCTGCAACTCGATGTCTTCTTGAACGGGCGGATGGCGTGATGGCCGTCCGCCCTTTCTGCTGTCCGCCTGGACCGTGGGACCGGCTAGCGCCAGCAAGGCCCGCGACGGGTGCGTTTGGAACTGGCGCGCTGGGACCTACTAATGGCGGCTCGGCGCCGGCGCGATGCGCTGCAGCAGGCGGCCGAAGCGCAGAAGCCCGTCCGGCCAGGGCCCGTGGCCGGACTCGATGTTGATGTGACCGGCATTGCCGGCTTCGACCAGCTCCGCGCCCCAGGCCTCGGCCAGGGCGCGCGCACGATCCAGGCCGCAGTAAGGGTCGTCGGCCGACGCGATCAGCATCGATGGAAACGCGAGCCTGGTGCGCGGCAGGGGCGCGAAACCGCTGCCCGCGAGGTCGAAGGTCTCGCCGCGCGTCACCGGCCAGCGGTCGGCGTGCTCGACATCGGCAGGGGCGACCAGAAAGGCGGCCGAGATGAGCCCGGCCGGTGCTTCTGCGGCAGCGTGCACGCTGGCCACCACGCCGAGGCTGTGCGCGACGATGACGACGGGACGCTCGGCGGACCTCGCTGCTTCGGCCAGGATGCCGGCGACCCAGGCGCCGCGCTGCGGCTTGATCCAATCGGCCTGCTCGACGCGGCGTGCCGTTTTCAGATTGCGCTGCCAGCGCGACTGCCAGTGATCGTCTCCCGAACTCGACCAGCCCGGCACGATGAGGATATCGACGTCCGCGATGCGCATCACCGCTGCCCTTCCGCTCTGAACCCGCACTGCTGGGCTAGCGCTGGCGGGGGCCGTCTGTCCAGGGGCTCGGAGAGCCCCGGAATCACGGAATCCCGGAATGATGCGCCCGAGAGCGCTCGCCGCGCTCCCGGGCTTCACCGAGGGGGGCAGAAATCAGTTCAGGTTGGTGACGACGCTGCTGAACAGGGTGTTGAGGGCGCCCTTGAGGCTGGTCAGGCCGACGATGATGCCGGTGCCGATGAATGCCGAAATGAGGCCGTACTCGATGGCCGTGGCGCCGGACTCGTCCCTGATGAAATGAACGATCGTGGTGGTCATTGTCTGTCTCTCCTCGCTGTTTTTGCCCCCCGGTTGTCGCCGGGACTGTGCTGTTGCGAGGTCAACAGTGACGCCGGCCTATTGCGAAAATCTTGCAGCAATTCTCCACACAGGCCCATAGCCACAGCGTGGTTACGCATCGGTAATAGAGATAAATTCGACTAAAATGCGCATCCTTAAAAGCGGCTGATTTGCGGGTGAAATCGGCATGATTTCTGGTTTCCGGCGGGACGCTGTTAATGTCGACAGACTGCCGATGAAGGTGCCCTCGGCAGGCACGATATGGCCTCTTCGCGGGCCAATTGTCGGTCGCCCGATCGTGGGCTGGCGCGCTTCTTGCTAAGCTTGCTAAGCGCGAGCCTCGGCCTGTTCTTTGCCCGCCGCGCAGCGCCAAACGTTGCAAAACAGCGGTATTCAGGTGTGCGAGGCGGTGCCGAAGACGCGCCGGAAGATCGTATCGACGTGCTTCAGGTGATAGCCGTCGTCGAACATTTTTTCGAGTTCCGTGGCCGGCACCTTTGCGGTCACCTCGGCATCGGCCTTCAGCTCGGCGAGAAAATTCTTTCCCTGCTCCCAGGTTTTCATCGCATTGCGTTGCACGAGGCGATAGCTGTCCTCCCGTGACACACCCGCCTGGGTCAATGCGAGCAGCACGCGCTGCGAATTGTGCAGGCCGCCGAGCTTGTCCAGGTTGTTTTTCATATTGGCGGGATACACAACCAGCTTTTCGATCACGCCGGCGAGGCGCATGAGCGCGAAATCGAGCGTGACGGTCGCATCAGGGCCGATCATGCGCTCCACAGAGGAATGCGAGATATCGCGCTCGTGCCACAGCGCCACGTTCTCCATCGCGGGGAGCGCATAGGCGCGCACCATGCGGGCGAGGCCCGTCAGGTTCTCGGTCAGGACCGGATTGCGCTTGTGCGGCATGGCGGACGAGCCCTTCTGGCCCGGCGAGAAGTATTCCTCGGCTTCCAGCACCTCGGTGCGCTGCAGGTGGCGGATCTCGATGGCCAACCGCTCGACGGACGAGGCAATGACGCCGAGGGTGGCGAAGAACATGGCGTGGCGGTCGCGCGGGATGACCTGCGTCGAGACCGGCTCCGGGACGAGGCCCATCTTGGCCGCGACGTGCTCCTCGACGCGGGGATCGATGTTGGCGAAGGTGCCGACGGCACCCGAGATGGCGCAGGTGGCGACCTCCTTGCGCGCGGCGACGAGGCGGTCGCGGCAGCGCTGGAACTCGGCGTGGGCGTAGGCCAGCTTGATGCCGAAGGTGGTCGGCTCGGCATGGATGCCGTGCGAGCGGCCGATGGTGATGGTGCCCTTGTGCTCGAAGGCGCGCGCCTTCAACGCCGCAAGCACGCGATCGAGGTCGGCGAGCAGCAGGTCGCTCGCGCGCACGAGCTGCACGTTGAGGCAGGTGTCCAGCACGTCGGAGGAGGTCATGCCCTGGTGCACGAAGCGCGCCTCGGGCCCGACGTGCTCGGCCAGATGCGTCAGGAAGGCGATGACGTCATGCTTGGTGACGCGCTCGATCTCGTCGATGCGCGCGACGTCGAATTCCGCGGCCCGGCCCTTCTCCCAGATGACCTTGGCGGCCTCCCTGGGGATGATGCCGAGCTCGGCGCAGGCATCCGCCGCGTGGGCCTCGATCTCGAACCAGATGCGGAAGCGGGTCGCGGGCTCCCAGATCTGGGTCATCTCGGGGCGGGAATAGCGCGGGATCATGGAGCGGCCTCTGGCGGTCGGTGAGCGTGAAGGCTGCGCCCTAGCAGACGGGGCCCCAGGAGGCAAGGATGGCAGGCAAGGATGCGAGGCAAGGATGGCAGGCAAGGATCGGCGGCGCGGTTCACGGCACGGATCGGAGGCACGGTGGGCGACGCAGCCCAGTCATATGGCCCGGGCGCGCGGGACCCGTTGCGGCAGCTGCTCGCCGTCACAAGCCGGTCTGCAGGATGGTCAGCGAGAACAGGTCGTCGGGCGTGCCGACCAGGCTGTAGGCGACGCGTGCGCCGACCATCAGCACGAGCAGCCCCAGCATCAGGCGCAACTGCTCGCCCTTGAGGTTTGCGCCGGCGCGGGCGCCGAGCTGCGTGCCGACGGCGCCGCTGAGGATCAGGATGGCGGCCAGCATCACGTCGACGCTCTGCATCGAGACCGCCTGCATGATGGTCGCCGCGGCGCTGACGAACACGATCTCGAACAGCGAGGTGCCGATGGCGATGCTGGTGCGCATGTTGAGCAGGTAGACCATGGCCGGCACCAGGATGAAGCCACCGCCGACACCCATCACCGAGGTCAGGATGCCGGCGAAGGCGCCGATGAGGGTCGGCGGAATGACGCTGATGTAGAGCTTGGAATGGGGAAAGCGCGTCTTGAACGGCAGCCCATGCACCCAGGTGTGGTGCGGGCGCGGTTGCGGCGTGCCCGGCCTCGCCGCCGACTTGCGCATGGCGCCCAGGCTCTCGATCAGCATCAGGATGCCGATGGCACCGAGCAGCACGACGTAGCTCAGCGCCACGAACACCTCGAACTGGCCGATGCGGCGCAGGATCGAGACCAGCTGGATGCCGAGGAAGGCGCCGACGAGACCGGCGACCAGCAGCACGACGCCCATCTTGATGTCGACGTTGCCGCGCTTCCACTGGGCCATGGCGCCGGACACCGAGGTGGCAACCGCCTGGTTGGCGCCGGTGGCGATGGCGACCTCGGTCGGAATACCGAGGAACATCAGGATCGGTGTGATGAGGAAGCCGCCGCCGACGCCGAACATGCCGCTGAGGAAGCCGACCGCGGCGCCGGCTCCGACCAGCGCCAGCGCGCTCGTCGCCACGCCGGCGATCGGCAGATAGATGAGCGGGGCCATCAGCAGGGCCATACGCGCCGTATCCTGTCGGGAGGAGCCAGTCGAGCGCCCGGTCGGGAGGGACTGGCGTCGGGGAAAACCTGGAGGCGGGACCGGGAGCCGAAGCGCTTCGGTTCACGCTTCCTCCAAAGCATTGGTCGCCGCCGCTGGCAATGCGCAATAGGCACGAGGGGGACAGGAAGCGGGCGCCGCGCGGCTGATCGCTGCGCCCGCGCCAGCGTGCGAGGTCCGCCCGCGCCCCCCGCTGTTGGCGACGATCTCAGGTGCGGTTCAGGTTGCGGCGCAGCTCGATGGCCGGTGCCGGCCGGCATTTCCAGCGCCGCCCGTCCCAGCGCCCGCCCTGCTCGAGGCAGCCCTGGGCCAGATGGCTGTGCGCCGTCAGCGCCATGATCCAGGCCAGCATCAGGGCCGACAGGCTCCACAGTATGATCGAGCGGCGATCCATGGTCTCGTTCGTCGGTTTCCGTCCGGTGTCAGGCGCGGTGCGTGGCGAAGGTATCGGCGTAGGAGGGCACCCCGCGCCACGATCCATCGTTGCGGGTGGCGGTCAGAATAGCGCGGGCCGTGGCGCGCGCCAGCACGTTGGCGCCCGCCGTGCCGAGGCGCGCCAGCGCGGCGTGCGTCTCGCCGCCTGTCGTCAGCGGCCGGGCCCCGGTCGCCAGCGCGAACACCACGTCGCCGTCCAGCGGCGTGTGCACGGGATAGATGGCGCGCGCAAGCCCCGTCTGCGCCATCACGGCGAGGCGGTGGGCCTGGCGCTTGTCGAGGCGCGCGTTGGTGGCGACGACGGCGAGCGTCGTGTTCTGCTGCGGCTCGCTGCCCTTGAGCACCGGCACCAGCGCGTCGGCCGGCCACGGCAAAGGCCAGCCTAGACCGCCGAATTCACCGTGCCGCTCGAACGGTGCGGCCCAGAAATGGGGCGTGGCGCCGATGGTGACGCTGCCGACCGGATTAGCCGCCACCAGCGCCGCGACCACGAGGCCGCCGTCGAGGGCCTCGGACGCGCTGCCGAGGCCGCCGCGCAGCCGCGCCGTGGTGGCTCCGAACCCGGCCCCCGCGCTGCCCAGGGCGAAATCGGCTCCCGCTGCCATGCAGGCCCGATACGCCAGCTCTTCGTAGGGCGGGGAGCGGCCCCAGGTCTTGTCGCCGCCGTTCAGCAGGTCGAACAGGATCGCTTGCGGCACGATCGGCACGCGGGCGCCGCGCACCTCGAAGCCGATGCCGCGCTCGGCCAGCCAGCCCTGCACGCCGGTCGCCGCCGCAAGGCCGAAGGCCGAGCCGCCCGCCAGCACCAGCCCATGCACCTGGTCGACCGATCCGGTCAACGCCAGCGCATCGGTGTCACGGGTGCCGGGCCCGCCGCCGCGCACGTCGACCGCCGCCACCGTGCCGGGCGGCGGCAACACGACGGTCACGCCGGTGGCGATGTGCGCGTCGTGGGCATTGCCGACGCGGATGCCGGCGACATCGGTCAGGAGATTGCGCAGGACAGGCAAGGAGGCTGGCATCGGGCTGGCTCACATGGGAGGCATTTCGCACGGCCCCGTGGACCGCCATGCATGGACCGTTGCGTTTCTGGACCGTTGCGTGCTGGCCGCACCCTGACGGTGGCCGTGGCGCCGGTCAACACAATGACCGCCGGCATGACGGCCGGCTGACCGCCGGCTCCGGGCTGCGCCGCCGTTCGCCCCCGACGCCATCGCCTACCGCCGAGGCGGAGCGGCAGCCTCGGGTGCGCCGGACGCGGCGAAGCTGAGGGCGTCGACGAGCCGGAAGGACGCGAGCAGGGCATCGCCGCCGGCACTGAACTGCACGGGGCCGATGACGGTGCCGGCACCGGAGCGCTGCAGCTCCGTCGCCACCGCCAGCGGCTGCACGGAACCGGCCCGCCCCGCGGCTGCGGCCCAGGCCTGGATGGCGGCCTCGGTGCGCGCGGCAGGCTCCGAAATCTCGAGGGGCATGATGAGCGTGGCCCCCGCAGCCGCCGCGCCGGCGGTCTGCACGAACTCGCGCGTCGCGGTCGCATCGCTGCCGATGAATGCGACCGTGGCGCCTGCCGCCCGCATCTGCCGCAGCAGCAGGGCCGCCTCCAACGGGAAGCCGGCGAACAGCACCGCCTTGGCGCCGCCGCGCGTGATGTCGGCCACCTGGGCGCTGAAATCCTTGTCGCCCGCCACGAGCGTGAGTATCAGCGGCTCGCGTCCCGTTGCGCCCGCCAGTGCCGTCCGCGCCGCGCCGACGATGCGCCGCGCGTAGGCGGTCCGGTCGGAGACGAGCGCGATGGGGCCGCCGCCGGCGAGGCGCAGCAACTCCGCTGCCGCGAACTCGCCCTGCCGGTCGTCGCGGCCGTCGAGTCGGAACACGGTCGGTCCGGCGCGGGGCGCCGTCAGTCCCGGATGGCGCGTGGCGGTGGCCATGAACAGCAGGCGCGCCGGTCCATATACCTTGGCGGCGGCATGGGCGGCCGGCGCGCAGGGGTGGCCGAGGATCAGGGCCGGCTGCGCCGCGGCGATGCTGCGGGCCGTCTCGGTGGCCGGCGCGGCGGCGCAATCGTCGGCCTCGATCCGGAGCCGGATTGCCGAGCCGTGGAGGCCCCCCGCGGCGTTCAATCCGGCGACGGCCCGCTCCGCGCCCAGGCGCATGGCGCGGCCCTTCTCGGCACCAGGGCCGGAGGCCGGGACGGCGAGCGTGAGCGTAATGTCGGCGGCGGCGGGCGCCGCGCCTGGACCGCTGGCGACGGCGAGGAGGAGCGCGGCGGCGCAAATTCCGGGCATGCGGTTGGGACGGCGGCGGCGCATGAAGCGCGCTGCCGCCGTCGTGGGGGCCGACAGTCGCTCCGCGAGCAGGGCTGCCGCCCTGCGACCCGCTCGAGGGGGAGCCCCTCGAACTCCCCTTTTATCCGGGGGCGGTGCCATGGGCATCGGGGTTCGGCGTCAGTTCTGCACGAAGGTGATGCGGCCGTCGGCCTGCTTCTTCCAGGTGTACATCACGTAGTCGGGCCGCGTGATGTCGCCCTTCTTGTCGAAGCCGATGTCGCCGATCACGGTCTTGAACGGCGCCCCGCCGTGCATCGCCTTGGCCATCGCCTGCGGGTCGAGCGACTTGGCGCGCTCGGCGGCCTGCTTGAGGATCTCGACCGCCGCGTAGCTGTAGAGCGTGTACGATTCCGGCTTGAACTTGCGCGCCTCGAACTTGGCCAGCACCGCTTGCGCCTCGGGGCGCTTCTGCGGGTCGGGAGCGAAGGTCATCAGCGTGCCCTCGGCGCCAGGGCCGGCGATGGCCGCGAACTCGTCGGTGGCGATGCCGTCGGCGCCCATCAGCGTCGCCGTCACGCCCTGGTCGCGCATCTGACGCACGATCAGGCCGCCTTCGGTGAAGACGCCGCCCCAGTACACGATCTCGGCGCCGGACTGCTTGATCTTGGAAACGAGGGCCGAGAAGTCCTTCTCGCCCGTGTTGACGCCCTCGTAGAGCACCTCGACGACACCCT
>WBZS01000444.1_pt1 | contig 54908 bp, 47 predicted proteins | sample 5204201 | NCBI WGS metagenome assembly WBZS01 (sample SAMN12344357, study PRJNA552823) | activated sludge metagenome | biome: Activated sludge suspended growth; feature: Nitrification reactor; material: Wastewater; isolation source: activated sludge from nitrification reactor of wastewater...
CACGCTGCTGAAAAACCCGCCGATCATGATCTTCGACGAAGCCACGTCCGCGCTGGACTCGGCCAACGAGCGTGCCATTCAGGCCGAACTGAAAAGCGCCGCGCAAGGCAAGACTGCGCTGGTCATTGCTCACCGGCTGTCGACGGTTGCCGACGCGCACCAGATCATCGTGCTGGAGCAAGGCCGAATTGCGGAATCAGGCAGCCACGCCGAGCTGTTGGCGCGCGACGGCAGCTACGCGCGCATGTGGCGGCTGCAACAGCGCGCGACGCCATAACCGCTCCCACCAGCCCACCGCTCTGGCCGCGACTAAAAAAAAAAGCGGCCAGCGGCCGCTTTTCTACTGAAGGCGCCACACACAGGCAGCGCCCGGTATGGTTCAACCCCGGCGGCGACGCGCCGACACAAAGCCAAGCGTCATCAAGCCAGCCAGGAACATCGCATAAGTCTCCGGCTCGGGAACGGCCTGAATGGTCGAAGCCAGCAGATACGAACCACCGGCTACGCCGTCTGCAATGCCGGACACCGTATAAAAGTACTTTCCAGCCCCCAGGTTGGCGACCGTATTCGAGGTGCTTCCGGTCGTGCCGTTGAACGCCCAGGTTCCCAGGCTCACGTCATCGCCTGTGCCCACCAGACCATCGCCACCGGCCGAATTCAGGCTGTAGGTGCCTTTGCTGATGTTCAGAACTGAAATGGACGACAACGGTGCCGGCATCGCTTGCGAGATGTTGTTGGCGACTGCGGAACTGGTGACGTCGAACGCACTCGCCAACGTGAACTCGTACCCATCCGAAAACGAACCCACCGGCACCAGCGAATTGACCCCGACCTCGACCGGAACGTCATGCGCCCCCCAGTTGGTCGTGGCGGCGAAACCAGCAGAACAAGCCGTTGACGCGATCAACGCCACAGCAGCAAGACGTACACCCATCGCAAATTCCCCCAGATGAAGCCCACAAAAACCTTTACAAGCGCACTATGTTTGCGTTGCGCAGGCTGAAACGCGGGCAATGCTATGTGTAACCGCGTAGCTTTGCACCCCCTGAATCAATGATGAAGTGTGTAAGTCTGTATCAAGAAACAGAAGAAATCCGGCTGAATCGGATTTACGCCAAGCGTCCATGGCAATTTTTATATTTTTTTCCACTTCCGCATGGACACGGTTCATTGCGTCCGACCCGCGGCACGGTTGCCGACGGGTCCGTATCGGCGCTCACGCTTCCATCTTCGTTGGGATGGGTGTAGGTGACGTTGGCGACCTGGCCGGCGTGTTGCTCCATCGCCTGGGCCGCCGCTTCAGCCTGCTGTTGGCTCTGGATTCTGACCGTCAGCAGCATCCGCGTGACCTCCAGTTTGACGACATCAAGCAACTGGCTGAACAGCTCGAACGCCTCGCGCTTGTATTCCTGCTTGGGGTTTTTCTGCGCGTAACCGCGCAGGTGTATGCCTTGGCGCAAATAGTCCAGCGCCGCCAGATGCTCGCGCCAGTGGCTGTCGATCGATTGCAGCAGCACCATGCGCATGAACGGGTTGAACTGGTCCAATCCGACCTGTTCAACCTTGGCGTTGAACGCCGCATCGGCAGCATGTACGGCCAGCTCGACAACCTCCTCGTCGGTGACCGTGTCGCGCTTGGCGACCTCATCTTGCAGCACGACGCCGACCTGCCACTCCTCGGCCAGCATTTTCTCGGCGCCCGGCAAATCCCACTGTTCCTCGACGCTGTCGACCGGCACATGGTTGCGTACCGCCGCGCTAATGGCCGACTTGCGCAGATTGGTCACCTGCTCTACCACCGAGGTGCTTTCCAGGATCTCGTTGCGCTGCTGGTAAATGACCTTGCGCTGGTCGTTGGAGACATCGTCGTACTCGAGCAACTGCTTGCGGATGTCGAAGTTGCGCGCCTCGACCTTGCGCTGCGCACCCTCGATGCTGCGACTGACGATGCCGGCCTCGATCGCCTCGCCTTCCGGCATCTTCAGCCGGTCCATGATGGCGCGCACGCGGTCACCCGCAAAAATGCGCATCAGCGGGTCTTCCAGCGACAGATAAAAGCGGCTCTGTCCGGGGTCGCCCTGTCGGCCTGAGCGTCCACGCAACTGGTTGTCAATGCGGCGACTCTCGTGGCGCTCGGTGGCGATGATGCGCAGCCCGCCGGCGCCCTTGACGCGCTCGTGCAGGCCCTGCCATTCGTCCTTTAGCTGCTGAATGCGGCGCGCCTTGTCGGCCTCGGCAATCGCTGCATCGGCCTCAAGAAACTGCACCTGTTTTTCGACATTGCCGCCGAGCACGATGTCGGTGCCGCGGCCAGCCATGTTGGTGGCGATGGTGATCACGCCGGGCCGCCCGGCCTGGGCCACGATCTCGGCCTCCTTGGCGTGCTGCTTGGCGTTGAGCACCTGGTGCGGCAGCTTGGCCTTTTGCAGCAGACCGCTGATCAGCTCGGAGTTCTCGATCGAGGTGGTGCCGACCAACACCGGCTGGCCGCGCTCGTGGCTGGCGCGGATATCGTCCAGCACCGCGTTGTACTTCTCGTTCGCCGTCTTGTAGATCAGGTCCAGCTCGTCCTGGCGAATGGTCGGCTTGTTCGGCGGAATCACCACCGTCTCCAGGCCGTAGATTTCCTGGAATTCGTAGGCTTCGGTGTCGGCGGTGCCGGTCATGCCGGCCAGCTTGCCGTACATGCGGAAGTAATTCTGGAAGGTGATCGAGGCCAGCGTCTGGTTCTCGCTCTGAATCTGCACGCCTTCCTTGGCCTCGACCGCCTGGTGCAGACCATCGGACCAGCGGCGCCCGGTCATCAGCCGGCCGGTGAACTCGTCAACAATGATGACTTCACCGTTTTGCACCACGTAATGCTGGTCGCGGTGGTACAGGTGTTGCGCACGCAATGCCGCGTAGACGTGGTGCATCAGCGTGATGTTGGCCGCGTCGTACAGGCTGGCACCTTCGACCAGCAGGCCGGCCTCGCGCAGCAAGTCTTCGGCGCGCTCGTGACCATCTTCGGTCAAAAAGACCTGGTGGCCCTTTTCATCGACGGTGAAGTCACCGGGCTCGATCACGCCTTCGCCAGTGCGCGGGTCGGCCTCGCCGATCTGCTTCTTCAGCTTCGGCACCACGGCGTTGATGCGCACGTACAACTCGGTATGGTCTTCAGCCTGTCCACTGATGATCAGCGGCGTGCGCGCCTCGTCGATCAGAATCGAATCGACCTCGTCGACGATCGCGAAATTCAGACCACGTTGCACACGGTCGTCGACCTCGTAGACCATGTTGTCGCGCAGGTAATCGAAGCCGAATTCATTGTTGGTGCCGTAGGTGATGTCGCTGCCATACGCGGCCTGCTTGGCGACGCGGTCCATGCCAGGCACGTTGACCCCAACCGTCAAGCCGAGAAAGCCATACAGCCGCCCCATCCATTCGGCGTCGCGGCGCGCCAGGTAGTCGTTGACCGTGACCACATGCACGCCCTTGCCCGACAGCGCGTTCAGGTACACCGCCAGCGTGGCCACCAGCGTCTTGCCCTCGCCGGTGCGCATCTCTGCAATCTTGCCGTTATGCAGCGTCATGCCGCCGATCAATTGCACGTCGAAATGGCGCATCTTCAGGCTGCGCTTGCCGGCCTCGCGCACCACCGCAAAGGCCTCCGGCAACACATCGTCCAGCGTCGACCCTGCAGCCAGCCGTTGCCTAAATTCATCGGTCTTGGCGCGCAACTGCGCATCATCGAGTGTCTCGAACTGCGGTTCCAGCGCACTGATCTTGTCGACCACCTTGCGAAAACCCTTGAGCAACCGGTCATTCCGGCTGCCGAAAATGGAGGTCAGAAGCTTGGGCAACATACGCGGTGGATTGGTGGCAAACAGAGAACAAAATCAATGCCGGTGCCCCGGCGGCGCAGGGGGGGCAAAGCTTTGCAGTCTAACATTCGGGGTTTTTTCCAATATCCGGCAAAAGGCCTGCCCAGGTGCGGGTTTCAGCGCCTGATCCGCAGCCACTGCTCAATGAAGCCCCGCCCAGGCCCCCGCTGCCAACCGACCGCGCCGATTGAACCGCGACTGGGTGCACAACCCGTCGAGCGCTCGCTGCGCGACAGCAGCGTGCTGGCGCAGCTCCTGGCGCGCGCGGCCGAGGCTCAGCGCCGGTTGACGGCACTGCTGCCCCTGCTCGACGGCACGATGCGCGATGACGTCAGCCCGGGTGGGCTGGACGGCGAGGGGTTTACGCTGCTGGCAGCGAACCAGGCGGCCGCGGCCAAACTCAGGCAACTGCTGCCGACGCTGCAGGCACAACTGCAACGCGATGGCTTTGACGAACGGCCACTGCGAATCCGCGTGCAGGCTTCGCGTGGTCGATAACCCCCAAGCGCGCAGCGCGACGCTCATGGCACGCATGCAGTAAGGCGGTGATGGTGCCGACTATCCGAATCGAACGGATGACCTACCGCTTACAAGGCGGTTGCTCTACCAACTGAGCTAAGCCGGCAATCGCGCGATTTTAGAAGGGCTGACCGGGGCGACTACTTGATGCGCTTGAGCGCGGGCCGCACCGGTCCAGGCGCCGGTGGTGGCGAGTCATCGTCGGCACTGTCAATTGCCGTCGTCGGCTCGGCCTCGGCCGGCGTGGCCAGACGCAGCCCGCCGCGCGCTGCGTCGGCAAGCGTCGCCGCGCCTGCCGTCAACTCCGGCGGCATGGGGAACGCCATGCCCTGGCCGTTCTCGCGTGCGTAGATTGCCACCACATTCTCGACCGGCACCACGATGTCACGCGCCACCCCGCCAAAGCGGGCCCGAAATTCAATGAATTCATTGCCCAGCTTCAGGCCCGACGTGGCCTCGAAACCGACATTTAGCACGATCTCGTTGTTCTTGACATATTCATGCGGCACTTGCACCGCCGACGTCACGAATACCGCCAGGTAGGGCGTGAAGCCATTGTCGGTACACCAGTCGTGCAACGCGCGGATCAAATAAGGACGGGTGGACGTCCCCTGATCATCCGGAGCAGCGGGCTTGGTCAAGTCAACTCCGCTTGCGCTACTTGCGCATCACTTTCTCGGACGGCGTCAGGGCCTCGATATATGCTGGCCGCGAAAAAATCCGCTCGGCGTATTTGAGCAGCGGCGCTGCATTCTTCGACAGGTCGATGCCGTAATAATCCAGTCGCCACAGCAGCGGTGCAATTGCGACGTCCAGCATCGAGAAATCGTCACCGAGCATGTACTTGTTTTTCAGAAAAATGGGCGCCAACTGCGTCAACCGCTCGCGGATCTGATTGCGCGCCTTTTCGGACTGTTTATCGCTGGCCTTGGCGGTGCCACCACGCCCTTCCAGGGTGTTGACGTGGGCAAACAATTCCTTTTCAAAATTGAACAGGAACAGCCGCACGCGGGCCCGCGCCACGGGGTCGCCAGGCATCAGTTGCGGATGCGGGAAACGTTCGTCGATATATTCGTTGATGATGTGCGATTCATAAAGAATCAGGTCGCGCTCGACGAGAATCGGAACCTCGTTATACGGGTTCATCAGGGCAATGTCTTCGGGTTTCGCAAACAGGTCCACGTCGCGAATCTCGAAATCCATGCCCTTTTCGAAAAGTACGAAACGGCAGCGGTGCGAATACGGGCAGGTGGTTCCGGAATAAAGCACCATCATGGCAACGGGTTCCTCGTGACTTGCATTGGCAACGGTCAAAAAACAATGCGCGCAGCGCCGCTTTCGTGTCGGCGTCTGCGCGCGGCGCCCGCATCGCTTGCACGACGCAGGCCGGCATCGGCAACTACTTGATGGCCTTCCAGAAAGTGGCGTTCAAGCGCCAGGCGATCACGGTAAACAGCGCCAGGAACAGCATCACCCATACACCCAGCCGAATGCGCTGGTTCTGTGCCGGCTCGCCCATCCACTGCAAATAGGCCACCAAGTCGGCCACCGCAGAGTCGTACTCGGCCTTGCTTAACTGGCCGGGCTTGGACAACTCGAAGCCCTTGAACACATGCACGCTCTTGCTGTGCTCGTGCGGGTCAGCTTCCTGCGCATAGACCGGGCGCTGTTCGCCCTGCAGTTGCCACAGCACATGCGGCATGCCGACCGACGGAAAGACCAGATTGTTCCAGCCGGTGGGTTTGGTTTCATCGCGGTAAAAGCCGCGCATATAGGTGTAGAGGTAGTCCGCGCCGCTGCCATTGGCACCGGCACGCGAACGCGCGATCACCGACAAATCGGGCGGCGCGGCACCAAACCACTGCTTGGCGTCCTGCCGGGTCATGGCCACCGTCATCAGTTCGCCAACCTTTTCACCGGCGAACACCAGGTTTTCCTTGATCTGCCCGTCGGTCAAACCAATGTCGCGCAGCCGGTTGTAGCGGTTGAACGCCGCCGCGTGGCAATTCAAGCAATAGTTGACGAACAGTTTGGCGCCATGCTGCAGCGAGGCCATGTCGGTGACCCGCTCCTTGGGAAACTTGTCCCAGGCTGGACCGGCGGTATTGGCCTGTACGGTGCCGCACACGACCAGCGCGGCCAATAGGCCGGTGATCAGCGTCTGCAGGCTTGCGAGGATTCTTGTCATGGTGTTTTGCTCCTGCCGGCCATTCAGTGCGGGGTGAAGGTAACCCGGTCCGGCACCGGCTTGAACATGCCGATCGTGCTCCACCACGGCATCAGCACAAAAAATCCGAAGTAATACAGCGTACCGATTTGCGCAATCAGGGTGCCGGTTTCAGACGGTGGCTGAATACCGAGGTAGCCCAGCACCACAAACAGCACCAGGAAAATCCCGTATAACCACTTGTGCCAGCCCGGGCGATACCGGATCGATTTCACCGGGCTGTAATCCAGCCAGGGCAGGAAGAACAGAATGATGACCGCGCCGCCCATCACCACGACGCCCCAGAACTTGGCGTCGAAGGTCTTCAGCAGCACGATGGCGACCAGCGCCGCGCCAACCGCCAGCAGCTTGGCCTTGCCCTTGACCGCAGCCAGCGCCAGCAGTGCGCCCAGTGCCATGATCACGCACAACACGTTGACCATCACGTCGGTGGTCGCGCGCAGCATCGAATAAAACGGTGTGAAGTACCACACCGGGGCAATATGCGGCGGGGTTTGCAGCGGGTCGGCGGGAATGAAGTTGTTGTATTCGAGGAAATAGCCACCCAGTTCCGGGCCGAAAAAGATGATCGCGCAAAAGACCATCAGGAAAATGCCGACACCGAAAATGTCATGCACCGTGTAGTACGGGTGGAACGGAATGCCGTCGAGCGGGATGCCTGTCTTCGGATCCTTCTTGGCCTTGATTTCGACGCCGTCGGGGTTGTTTGACCCGACATCGTGCAGCGCCAGCAGGTGGGCAACGACCAGGCCGAGCAGCACCAACGGCACGGCAATGACGTGGAAGCTGAAGAAGCGGTTCAGCGTGGCGTCGCCGACCACATAGTCACCGCGGATCAGCAGCGCCAGGTCGGGACCGACGAAAGGCACCGCGGCAAACAGGTTCACGATCACCTGCGCTCCCCAGTAGCTCATCTGTCCCCACGGCAGCAGATAGCCCATGAAGGCCTCGGCCATCAGGCACAGGAAAATCGCGCAACCAAATATCCAGACCAGCTCGCGCGGCTTGCGGTAGCTGCCGTAAATCAGCCCGCGCCACATGTGCAGGTAGACGACGACAAAGAATGCCGACGCGCCGGTGGAATGCATGTAGCGGATCAGCCAGCCCCACGGCACGTCGCGCATGATGTATTCGACCGACGCAAAGGCCAGATTGGCGTCGGGCTTGTAATGCATCACGAGAAAGATGCCGGTGACGATCTGGATCACCAGCACCAGCAGCGCCATGCTGCCGAAGATGTACCACCAGTTGAAATTTTTCGGAGCGTAGTACTCCGACATATGCACCTTGTAGGCGTCGAACGCGGTTGGAAACCGGTTTTCGAACCAATTGGTGACCTTTGCAGCCAGCGGCGCACTGGCCGGGAGTTCCTTGAACGTTGCCATGCTGTTCCCTCGTGGAGCCTTGCCGTGTTGACGCCTGCGGTCAGGCCTTCTTGTCTTCGCCGATCAACAACCGGGTATCGGACAAGTACATGTGCGGTGGCACTTCAAGGTTGTCCGGCGCGGGTTTGTTCTTGAACACGCGCCCGGCCATATCGAAGGTTGAGCCGTGGCAAGGGCAGAGAAAACCGCCCTTCCAGTCGTCAGGCAGCGAAGGCTGCGCGCCGGCGACGAACTTGTCTGACGGCGAACAGCCCAGGTGCGAGCAGATCCCCACCGCCACCAGGTACTCGGGCTTGATCGAACGGTGCTCGTTGCGCGCGTACTCGGGCGTCAGCTCGGCCGGGTTGCGCAGCGACTTCGGGTCAACCAGTTGCGGGTCGATCGACGGCAGCGCATCAAGTTGTTCCTTGGTGCGACGAACAATCCACACCGGCTTGCCGCGCCACTCAACCGTCATCTTCTCGCCCGGGCGCAGGGCGCTGATGTCGGCTTCCACCGGCGCACCGGCGGCCTTGGCGCGCTCAGAGGGCGCGAAGGTGCTGACGAACGGCACGGCCGCCGCCACTCCTCCGACGGCGCCGACACCAGCCGTCAGCGCGATCCAGGTACGTCGGTCTTGGTCGACGGGGCTGTCACTCATGGGAGTCCTCGTGCAATGTTGCAATGCGCCGCCAAGGCATTGAAATGACCTGGAAAACGCCTGCTTAGTCTGTTCTTAGGGTCAACCCGGCATTCTAGCGGAGCAACGTCACCCACCCTGGATGGGCGACTGCGCATGGCCAATCCGGGCGCGGGATGGTAGCGGCCCCTCGGGCAACCGATACTGCGCGCGGGTACGCATTGCGCGGCTCGTTCACCACCCCTCTTTTCCCCAGCCACCCATCGAAGGAGTACACATGGGATTCATGTCGGAGTTCAAGGAATTTGCCGTCAAAGGCAATGTGATGGACCTCGCGGTCGGCGTGATCATCGGCGGTGCCTTCGGCAAGATCGTCGACTCGCTGGTCAAGGACATCATCATGCCAATCGTCGGCAAGATTTTTGGTGGCGTCGACTTCAGCAACTACTTCATCTTGCTGGGCAGCCCGCCGGCCGACTACAAGGGGGCGATGAGCTATGCCGACTTGACCAAGGCCGGCGTGCCGATGTTGGCCTACGGCAACTTCATCACCATCTTGATCAACTTCATCATCCTGGCCTTCATCATCTTCCAGATGGTCAAGGTGATGAACCGGTTGAAGGCGGCCCCACCCCCGGCACCAGCAGTGCCCCCGCCGCCACCGGAAGACGTGGTGTTGCTGCGCGAGATTCGCGACGCGCTGAAGAAGCGCTAAAGACTGGTCTGGTAGCGCGTCCGGCCAGCCTCGCAGCCGGCCGGACGCTGAAATCTTTGCTTACCGACGCCGTTTCAAGCACCCGGCGCGGCGGCCGATAACAGCAGCGTGAAGTCTTACGAACGCCATCCGACTCGACCGCCACAGCGGGCGTCGGCCGTGCGCCATGGACCAGTCGCTGCCGATCCGCCTGCCCGTCGAGTTTGAGCGCGCCGCGCAACGCCTGCGCATGGCGGCGCGCGCGGCGGCCGAGCAAACGGTGGACAGCCTGGGCCTGGCCACCTTGTCGACGCATGGCAGTGTGCAGCGTGACGCATTGCTCGGCGCGCAGTTCGCGCTCAACCGCGGGCTGGCGGTGTTCGCGCTGACTTTCAATGAGGCGCTGGACACCGACATGGCGCGCCAGGTGGGCGTGCTGGAGCGGACCACATCGCCGTTGGCCAGAACCTGTCCGTCGCCCGACCAACTGGTCGCCAATTGGGAGACGTTGTCGCTGGTCGAAGACCAGGAGGTCGAGGTGCAGCTGGCGGCCGACCGGTTTGCGCGTGAGATCGGCCAGGCCTGCGAATGGGAACTGCGCGAACTCGATGCCTACGTGGCCTCGCTGCTGCACCTGGGCGCGCCGCGGCCCGAGCGCAACCCACTGCGGGCGGAAACGCTGGGCCAGGCGCTGATACGCGCTGTCGAGCAGGTCAGCCAGGAGCCCGATACACGCAAAGTCCTGTGCACCGAGATCGGCCACTCGCTGGCCCGCACGGTGCAGCCGGCGTATGCCCAAATCATCAACGAGATGCGTGACGCCGGGATCAAACCGGTTGGTTTGTCGCTGCGCCGCAATGCCGAAGGCGCGGCGCGGCCCGACGCGGCAGGCGCGCGTGCGGACGCCGCGCAGCCGGCGCGGGCATTGCGCGACCGGGGGTTCGGCGATTCCACGCTGGGCACGGCGAGTAGCTGGTCGACATCGGCTTCCGGGCTGAATTCCACGTCGTCGGCCGATGGGTTCGGGCTTGGCGCGGGTGGGTTGGGACGCGTCGACAGCCGCTTGATGGCCGTGCTGCGCGAGCTGTCTGCGCCGCGCGCACCCGGCAGCGCGCAGGCCGCCGACCGCTACCTGATGCAGCCGCAACGCCCGGGGCTGGCCGCCGCCAACCTGATCGTCGCCCACCGCGAGGAGCTGCGCCAGGCGGCGACCAGCGCGCTCGATCAGCATGTCATCGATGTCGTCGCCGAGCTGTTCGACGAGATCCTGTCCGACCCCAAGGTTGCGCCACAGATCGCCCGCTTGATCGCCCGGCTGCAGTTGCCGGTGCTGCGCGCGGCCTTGGGCGACCAGCGCTTTTTCACGCGCCGCAAACACCCGGTGCGCAGTTTCGTCAACCGCATTGCCTCGCTCGGTTGCGCCGTCGACGACCTGGAATCTGCCGAGGGCCGCGCGTTGCTGGAGCGGCTTGAGGCGCTGGTGCAGGACGTGGCCACCGGCGACTTTGAACGCCTGGCGCTGTACGAGCAAAACCTGGCCGCCCTGCATGAACTGGCGCAGGCGCAGGCGCGCGAGCGGCTGCAGGCGTTGGGCGGCAACGCAAGGCTGCTGGCCGCTGGCGGCGCCGACCAGTTGCTTGAACGCAAGGAAGCCGAGCTGCGCGTGCAGCAGCAGTTCGCCCGCGATCTGGAGCGGGCACTGTGCGGCTTTGAGCTGCCCGACTATCTGCGCGGCTTTCTGGCCAACACCTGGAGCCGGGTAATCGCCAGCGCGGCGCAGGACGGCGACGCCGCGCTGGCCACCCAGTTGCGCGACACCGGCCGCGCGCTGCTGCTGAGCGTGCAGCCCAAGGGCAGCGCGGCGCTGCGCCAGGCCTTCATCCAGCAGTTGCCGCGGATGATGAAGGAGCTCAACGTCGGCCTGGACCGTATCGGCTGGCCCGACGCCGAGCGGCGCGCATTCTTTGCGCAATTGCTGCCGGCGCACGCCGACTCGCTGAAGTGCAAGCCGCTGACGGCGCTGGAACAAAACCTGTTGTCCAAACAGGCCGATGGCGCGCTGGCCACTCCGTTGCCGGCAACCGTGCCGGCAGAAGAAGGGCGCAAGGTCGCGCCGGAAAGGCTGCTCAGAAATGCGCCGGCGGCGGCCGGATTGAATCGCGCCGACGCCGAGGCGGTCGGCCTGGTTGACGAGCGCGCGGTCGACTGGTCGACCCAGGTCGACATTGACTTAGGCGGCGGCGCCGAGCTGGGCGCGGTCGACATCAGCCTGGACGGGCTGCCGCCGGCCGAAGACCCCGAGCCCAGCCGCGGCAAGGCACTGGTTGATCATTTGCAGATCGGCTTTGCCTATCGCATGCACCTGAACGGCCAATGGCAGAAGGTGCGCCTGACGCACATGAGCTCGGGACGCAGCTTCTTCATCTTCAGCCACGGCGCCAAGCAACAGCAGGCGGTGACCATGACCTACCGCATGCTCAGTCGCCTGTGCGAAAGCGGCCGCCTGGCGACGTTTGAAAACGCCTACCTGATCGAGCGCGCCACCGCCCGTGCCCGGCGCCAGTTGGCCACGCTGCTGCCGCCACGCGCTGCCATGCACTGAAGAACGACCGACGCCGCCACCTGGCAGCGCGACGCCGCCGTGCCTGGGCGCGCGACAGCTATTCGCCGGCGGCCAGCACCACGGCCTGTTTGCGCGTCTTTCCTGCGCGCCAGATGGTCAGCGTGACGCTGTCGCCCGGCTGTCGCCGCTCCAGCAAGGTCAGCATGTCGTCCAGGCTGGACACCGCTTCGTCGTTGATCGCGACGATCACGTCGCCCGACTCGATGCCACCGGCGCGGTTGCGCGTGAAGGGCTGCAGGCCGGCGCGTGCGGCCGGGCTGTTCGGGTTGACCTGCACCACCGCGACCCCTTCCGGCAGCCGCAGCGCGCGGTGCACGTTGTCGTTGGCGGCGACCACGCCCAGCGCCGGCCGGCTGATGCGGCCGTCGCGAATCAGGCGCGGAACCACCCGGTTGACCTCGTCGACCGGGATCGCAAAGCCGATGCCGGCGCTGGCGCCCGAGGGGCTGGCGATCTGGGTGTTGACGCCAATCAGCCGACCGGCCGAATCGAGCAACGGACCGCCCGAGTTGCCCGGGTTGATCGCCGCGTCGGTCTGGATCACGCCGCGGATGCTGCGGTTGTTGAACGATTCGATCTCGCGGTTCAACGCGCTGACGATGCCGGTGGTCAGCGTCTGGTCGAGCCCAAACGGGTTGCCGATCGCAAACACCTTTTGACCGACCTGCAGGTCGCGGCTGCTGCCGATGGCAATTGCCGGCAATTTGTCGCGTGGCGCGTCGATCTTCAGCACCGCCAGGTCGCGGTCCGGGAAGGCACCGACCAACTGTGCGGACCAGGTCGACTGGTCGGCCAGCGTCACCTTGGCGCCGCTGCCACCCTGGATGACGTGAAAGTTGGTCACCACATGGCCGGCGCCATCCCAAATAAAGCCGGTGCCGGTGCCGCGCGGCACCTGCTGCACATTGCGGCTGAACAGGTCGCGCTGCGTCGCCAGCGTGGTGATGTGTACCACCGACGGCGACAGCCGGCGAAACAGCTCGACCTGCGCCTGTTCGTCGGCGCCCAGCGCGCCACGCGGGGTGACCGCACGCGGGCCGACGTCAGGCGCCAGCGCCCGGCCGGAGACGGCGCCCGGCAGCAACGCGGCAGCGACCAGGACGCTGCCCAAGGCACGGATGATGGCGATCGGTTGACTCATGGCGGGCGATGATAGGCAGGTCGTGCAGGGCTATCCTCGCCGCATGAGCCACGAACCCACCCCGCCACGCAACGCCGAGCAAGAACGCAAGCTCGACGCTGAAATGACCGAACTGATGGAACGCCGCATCACCTTCAACCAGGTGTTGGGGCTGAAGGTGGTTGCATTGCGGCCGAAGATCACCGTGCGGCTGGACATGCGCGCCGAACTGGTCGGCCACTTCCACTACGGTCGGCTGCACGGCGGCGTGATCTCGGCAACGCTGGACACCTTGGGCGGCGGCGCGCTGATGGTCGCGCTGGCCGAAAAACACCCCGGCGACAGCCCCGAACAAGTGATGCACCGCTTTTTGCGCATGGGCACGATCGACCTGCGCGTGGACTTCCTGCGTCCGGGCCTGGGCCGTTACTTTCTGGCCAGCGCCGAGGTGACAAGGCTGGGCGGTCGCGTCGGCGCGACGCAAATGGCGCTGTACGGCGACGATGGAACGCTGGTGGCCACTGGCGCCGGCGCATACATCGTCAGTTGAGCGCCTTTCGGTGTGGCGGCTTGCGACCTTGGCCGATCTCTGGCGCGCACTCACGAGCCGCGGGCGCGGCGCATTTCATGGTTGGGAGTATCGGAAAGCACAAATGTGAATGAATTGACGAAGAATTCTCCGTCTCATCTGGCGGCATTTCAGATACTGCTTCTTGTCCTGCCGCACCCTGGTCGAAATGAAAGGCCACGTGTTGGCAGTCTGCCGACGCACCCTGCATGCCAGCACGATGACGACCACGCTGACCAACCGAATGACTGGCCTGTGCTTCGCAGCGCTAAGTGGTGGTTGCGCCTTCGCCGCGCTCGGTGTGGCCTTGTACCCCGACGCACGTCAGGCGCTGGTCGCCGGCACGCTGTTTGGACTGTTCGGCGCCGCCGCGGGCGGCAGCAGACTGGCGCTGATCATGCGCGAGCATGACCGCGCCGAAGCCGCGTGGCGGCAGGCTGATCAAACGTGGGCAGCCGAAGCGCAGGGCAGCGACGACGTCGCGGCCGCTGCGCCGTTGATCGGCGCGATTGAAATCCGCCGCGACCCTCGCCCGGCCACCGCCGAGGGGCCGCGCCTGGACGGCCAGTGGGCAGTGACGGGGTCGTGAAGGCTGCGCTCGGCGGCGCCTGAAGCGGCGCGGCGGACGTTTTCTGCGCCGGGTTCAGGCGCTGATTGGTTCGTGCTTCGCGGTCCGGTCTCGGCCGTGGCCAACGCATTGTCGTCCACGCACCAGCCATCGGTGGCCGCTTCGGCGCTGAGCCAGCGGCTGCCGGCCACCAGCAAGCCGCGCGCCGCCGCACGCTTAAGCCACTGCTCGCACTGCGCCGCACTCAGCCGCAGCGCCAGGCGCTGCCAGCGCCGGTTGACCAGCGCATTGGCCCAACTGTCTTCCAGTGCCTGGCGCAGCGCCTGGGCATCGGCGTTGGCACCGGCCGCCAACCGCCGCGCCAGCAGCGTGTGCATGAAGATCTGAAACGACTGGCGCACGTCGTTGTCGGGCAGCAGCGCGGCCCAGCCGAGCAGCCGCCGGGCGTAACCGGCAACGCTGAACTGCAGCGTCAGCGCAACCTGCAAGGCCTGGATCGGATTGACCACGCGCAGCCGATTCGGTGGCAATACACGCAGCGGCACGCACGCCGCACGGGCATGCGGCAGCGGCGTCACCAGACTGACGAGGACTGCCAGTCGGGTCCATGCCGGCGCGTCCAGGCCACGGGGGGCGTGCGCCGCGCCATCGTCGATGCGTTGCGCGAGCGGCAGCAAGGCGTCGAGGTCCAGCGTTGCGCGCGCCTTCACGACATCGCGGTGCAGACGCGCCAGGTTGCCTGCGGCATACGCGGCGTGGGTGTTCAGCCGACAGACCCGCCCGGCCGCACCGGCCAACGGCAGCCGGCTGACCGGGCACACCGCATCAGCCCCGGCGCCCAGGCGCGCCAGCAGCCGCGGCGTGACCTGCACTGGCTCGAACGCCACACCCTCGGTCCAGGCCTGCAGCCGCAGCGCCAACCATTGCTGCACCGCATCGCCAGAAGTCATCGTTCGGGTGCCAAACACCGAGCGCGCCGCCTGCCAGCCCTGACGCACCGGACCCGCGCTATGCAGGTGCGCCAGTGGCGGCGTCAACCCACGCTGGGCATGGTCCCAGCCAATGGCGAAGCCGACGACGTCACCCGCCGCATCATTCGCGGCGCCGACAAAGGCGGTCGCTGCGCCGGTTGGCGTCGGCGAGAGCGGACGGTCAAAGACGAATGCGGCCTGGGCCATGGGGAACTCCCGAAACGTTGCGCCGGGAAGGCCCCGGCCATGCCAGTGTCTGGCCCGGGTAGCTCATAGACTGAGCCAGTCATAGCCGGGCGGAAAATATCGCCTTGGCGTCACTGACTCAGCGCGTGAGCCCCGCCCGGCACACCACCGGGCCAGCCTGCCAAAGCCTGCCCCATGGCCAACACCGCCCGGCTGTACAAGATCGACATGCTGATCCGCCACCGCGGCCAGGTCAGCTTTGCCGACCTGCGCCAGGCGCTGGAGGTATCGCCGGCCACGCTCAAGCGCGACCTGGAATACCTGCGCGACCGGCTTGGCGCACCCATCGTCTACGACCGCGACGTCAACGGCTACCGCTTCGCGACCGCCGCCTCAGGCCCCGCAGCGGCGGCGCGTCCGACCATGTCCGCCAGGAGCGAGCCGCGCCAGGAACTGCCCGGCCTGTGGTTCAGTCAGCGCGAGCTGTACGCACTGCTGATGGCGCACCAACTGCTGTCCGGGCTGGACAGCGAAGGGCTGATCGCGCGCCACATGCAGCCGCTGCTTGACCGCATTCAAGACCTGCTCGGCCCCGGCGGCGAAGGCGAGCTGCGCACGCTGCGCCGGCGCGTCAAGATCGTTGGCGCGGCGACGCGGCCGGTGGCCGGTGAATGGTTTCAGCGCGCCGGCGAGGCCTTGATGCGCCGCCACCGCCTGCACCTGGTGTACTTCACACGCAGCCGCGGCGAGGCCGGTGAGCGAGAGGTCTCACCGCAGCGCCTGGTGCACTACCGCAGCACCTGGTACCTCGACGCCTGGTGCCACCGGCGCGACAAGCTGCTGCGCTTCGCGCTCGACGCGGTGCAATCCGCACGCGTGCTGGACGCGCGCGCCAAGGACGTGCCGATGCGCCAGGTTCAGGCCGAAATGGACGCCGGCTACGGCATTTACGCCGGCGGCACACGGCAGGTCGCGGTGCTGCATTTCAACCCGCGCGCCGCGGCATGGATCAGCGGCGAGCAGTGGCACCCCGAGCAGCAAGGCCGGCGACTCGACGACGGCAGCTGGGAATTGCGCCTGCCCTACGTCGACGAGACCGAGCTGGTGATGGACATCCTGCGCCACGGCGACCAGGTCCGCGTGCTGGCCCCGGACAGCCTGCGCGATGCAGTTGCCCGGCGGCTTGCCGCGGCGGCAGCGCAATATGCGGGCATGCCGGAGTCTTGCCTTTTGCTGGCAAAAGGCAAGACCTGACCCCGGTATCAGTAGTCGCTGCCGGCGCTGCCGGGGGCGAGGTTGTCGAATTTGGTGTTGGGTTTCAGGAAGGCCAGCTTCATGGTGCCGGTGGGGCCGTTGCGCTGTTTGCCGACGATGATTTCGGCGACGCCGGGCTCGCGGCTTTCCTTGTTGTAGTAGTCGTCGCGGTAGATGAACATGATGACGTCGGCGTCTTGCTCAATGGCGCCGGATTCGCGCAGGTCGCTCATCATCGGGCGCTTGTCGTTGCGTGTCTCGACCGAGCGGTTCAACTGCGACAGCGCGATCACCGGGCACTGCAGCTCCTTGGCCAGCGCCTTTAAGCTGCGCGAGATTTCGCTCAGTTCGGTGGCCCGGTTTTCGCCCTCGCTCTTGCTGGTGCCGCTCATCAACTGCAGGTAGTCGATGACGATCAGCCCGAGCGTGCCGCCGCACTGGCGCACCATGCGGCGCGCGCGGGCGCGCAGCTCGGCCGGGTTCAGCGCGGCGGTCTCGTCGATGAACATCGGCGCCTTGGACAGCCGTTCGACCGATTCGGTCAGCCGGCCCCATTCATCGTCGTGCAGCCGGCCGGTGCGCAGCCGCGACTGGTCGATGCGGCCCAGCGAGCCGACCATGCGCAGCGCCAGTTGCGAGGCGCCCATTTCCATTGAAAACACCAGCACCGGCAACTGCTCGTTGACCGCCACGTGCTCGGCGATGTTCAGCGCGAACGCGGTCTTGCCCATCGACGGCCGCGCGGCCAGGATGATCAGGTCGCCTTTTTGCAGCCCGGCGGTCATGCGGTCGAGGTCGTAGAAGCCGGTGTGGATGCCGGTGACGTCCTCCGCACCGTTCTCGGCCAGCTCGTTGACGCGGTCGATCAGCTCGGCGACCAGCTTCTCCATGCCAATAAAACCCTGGCGGTTGCGCGAGCCCTCTTCGCCGATCTGGAAGATCTTGCCCTCGGCCTCGTCCAGGATGGTGCTGACCGCGCGGCCCTGCGGGTTGAAGGCGTTGGTGGCGATCTCGTCAGAGGCCGAAATCAGCTTGCGCAGAATCGCCCGCTCGCGAACGATTTCGGCGTAGCGGCGCAGGTTGGCGGCGCTCGGCACGCTTTGCGCCAGCGCGTTCAGGTAGGCCAGGCCGCCGCAGGGCTCGGCCTTGCCGCCTTGCTGCAGCAGCTCGAACACGGTGATCACGTCGGCCGGCTTGCTGGCGGTGACCAGCGCCGAAATCGCGCTGTAGATCTCGCGGTGCTCCCAGCGGTAGAAGTCGCCGTCGCTGATCAGGTCGCCGGCGCGGTCCCAGGCCATGTTGTCGATCAGCAGCCCGCCGAGAACGCTTTGCTCGGCCTCGATCGAGTGCGGCGGGATGCGCAGCCGCGCAACCTCGTCGTCGCCACCGGCGACGGCGGCATCGTTGCGGGCTGCAAACGGGCGGGTGGCGGTGGTCATGACGGGTGGTCGGCGGGCGGGTAAACGGGGCGGCCAGGGACGGCGCAGCGGCGCTGCGGTGACAACGCCAACGCACAGCCGGCGACAGCGGGCGGCGATCTTAGGCGCGTTGCCGGCACGGTCGTGGGACAGGGCTGTGGACAACCCCGGTACAAGCTGTCGAGCACGAAAAAAAGCCGGCGGCTGCCGGCTTTTTCAAGGTGTACCGGGACAACCCCGGCGCGTGCGCTGGGTCGCTTGGTGTCAGTCGCTTTCGGCGACCACATGGACGCTGATGTCGACCACCACGTCGGTGTGCGGGGCGACCGAGACCGGGTGCTCGCCGACCGTCTTCAGCGGGCCGTTGGGCATGCGCACCTGAGCCTTGGCGATGTCGAAGCCGAGCTTTTTCAGCGCCTCGGCGATGTCGAAGTTGGTCACCGAACCGAACAGCCGACCGTCAACGCCGGCCTTTTGCGCGATGGTGACGGTCTTGCCGGCCAGCTTTTCGCCCAGCGACTGGGCGGCGCCGAGCTTGTCGGCGGCGACTTTCTCAAGGTCGGCGCGGCGGGTTTCGAACTCTTTGAGCGCGGCGGCAGTGGCGCGGCGGGCGCGTTTGGTGGGGATCAGGAAGTTGCGGGCGTAGCCGTCCTTGACCTTGACCACCTCACCCAGGTTGCCGAGGTTGGCCACCTTGTCGAGCAGGATCACTTGCATGGGGGGTGCTCCTTGGCGCGGTCAGACGCGGTGCTGGTCGCTGTACGGCAGCAGCGCGAGGAAACGCGCGCGCTTGATCGCCGTGGTCAGCTGGCGCTGGTAGTAGGCGCGCGTGCCGGTCAGGCGCGCCGGGGTGATCTTGCCGTTCTCGCCGACAAAGTCGCGCAGCGTGTCGATGTCCTTGTAGTCGATCGACTCGACGTTGGCGACCGTGAAGCGGCAGAAGCGCTTGCGCTTGAACAGCAGCGACTGCTGGTTGCGCTTGGGCTTGCGGTCTTTGGAAAACTTGCCTTTACCACGGGGCGGGGGCATGGGGAAATCCTCTTTGGTTTCAGTGAATCGGGGCGGCGCGTTTGGCGCCTGCTGCGAGCGAAGAATCGGCTCGCAGCGCGATGTCGGTGATGTGGAACAACAGGCCGCGACCGTTGCGCGCGGCGCCAAGAAAACCGGCCAGATCGGCCACCGCACCCAGCGCCAGCGCGGCCAGCGCGCCGTCGGAGCGCGCGATGGCGCCGATCGCCAGCGCCCGGATCTCCAGCGACACCTGCCGCGGCAACGCGTCTTCGGTCACCGTTGACGTGTGGCGCAGCAGCAGATCCAGCGCCGGCAAACCGGCCGGCGTGTAGCGCAGTGCGCCGCGTTCGACCAGTTGGGCGGTCAGCAGCAGGCGGTTGTGCGTGGCGGCGGCCTCGGTCATGGCCGGTGCGGTGTCAGTTGCTGGCCTCCTGGACCGGCGCCTTGCGCGCCTCTTCCTTTTCGACCGCCTTCATCATCACCGAAGGCGTGGTTTCGGCCTTGTCGCGCACCACGGTCAGGTGGCGCAGCACCGCGTCGTTGTAACGGAAGCCGGTTTCCAGCTCGGCCAGCGCGTCGTTGCCGACCTCGATGTTCAGGCACAGGTAATGCGCCTTGCCCAGCTTCTGGATCTGGTAGGCGAGCTGGCGGCGCCCCCAATCCTCGACCCGGTGCACTTTGCCGCCAGCGGCGGTGACGCTGGACTTGAAGCGCTCCAGCATGCCGGGAACCTGTTCGCTCTGGTCCGGATGGATCAGCAGCACGATCTCGTAATGGCGCATTGACACTCCTTGTGGATTCCGCTGCCAACGGCAAGCCTGCCGTCGGCCGCTGCGGAAGCCGCCCGCCTGGCGCCTGGTCTGGCCGGGACCGAGGCGCCGACCGCCGTGACCCTGGGGGCTATAGCGGACGCATCAAAGCAAAAGGCCCGGCGCGCGGACATGCGTGCCAGGCCGCGGTGCGGCAAAGAAAAGCCCATGAGTATAGCGGGACCGGCGTGCGTGGGCGTGGACGGGTGGCGTGGCTGACTTGCGCGCCGCCGCTTCAGTCCACAGCGGTCAAGCGTCGCCTGAGCGCAGGCGCGCCAGCATGGCCTGCTCGGCCGGCCCGGGCGGCGCGGTCAGCAGGCTGACGAGCAGCAGCGCCAGCGTGCCAGCCGGCACGCCGAGCACGCCGCCGGCGACCATCGGATCCAGCCCCCACAGCCCATTGCCGGCAGCGACGCTGGACAGGCCCGACAACCCGGCCAGCCCCGAAAGGTGCGCCGGCAACTGCTGCGCCATCACCGCCACACACACCGCGGTGCCGGTCAACATGCCGGCGACCGCGCCGGCGCGGTTGGCGCGGCGCCAGAAAATGCCCAGCGCCAGCGCCGGAAACAGCGCCGCCGCGGCGAGCGAGAACGCCGCGGTGACGAAGGGCACGATGTGCGCAATGCGCAGCGACGCCACCCAGGCCGCCAGCACCGCCGACACCAGCACCATCATCTTGCTCAGCATCACGCGCCGGATGGCCGAGGCGCGCGGCCGCCAGAGGTGGAAGAACAGGTCGTGCGACAAGGCGTTGGAGATGGTCAGCAACAGCCCGTCGGCGGTCGACAGCGCCGCAGCCAGGCCGCCGGCGGCGACCAGATAGGTCACCACCAGCGGCAGCCCGGCCAACTCGGGCGCGGCGAGCACGATCATGTCGCCGCCCAGGTGCAGCTCGGACAGTTGCAGCAGCCGGTCGCCGTTGATGTCCTGCAGCGACACCAGCGTCGGGTCGAGCTTGTTCCAGCGCCGAATCCAGTCCGGCAGGCTGCCGATCGGGCTGCCGACCAGGGTGGTGAAGACCTCCATCTTGACCATCACCGCCAGCGCCGGCGTGCTGATGTACAGCAGCACGATGAACAGCAGCGACCAGCCCACCGATTGCCGCGTCTGGCCGACCGAGGGGGTGGTGTAGAACCGCGTCAGGATGTGCGGCATCGCCGCGGTGCCCAGCATCAGGCACAGCACCAGGGCCAGAAACTGGCCGCGCGTGCCGGTCGGCGGCCCGGCCTGCGGCGCCAGCCCGGCCAGCGGCTGCGCCAGCCCGGCGGCCAGCTCGGCCTCGTGCTGGTAGCCGGCGCGCGCGGCGTCGGCGTCGCGCGGCAGGCGCTGCAGCCGGCGTTCGACCTGCTGGATCTGCACCAGCGGCGCGTGGTCGGCGCGCAGGCGGTCGACCTGGCGCGCCAGCAGCGCGCGGTCCTGGGCCATCGCCGCGGGCACGTTGTCGAGCTTTCTTTGGGCATCGGCGGCGCGCTGGGCCATCAACCGCCGCACCTGCAGCTCGGCCGGGTCGTCGCGCAACTGCGCCTCGCGCGCGCTGACCACCTGCAACTGCTGCTGGTAGCCCAGCATCGGCAGCCAGCGCCCGCTTTGCTGCAGGCCGAGCCAGACCACCGGCGTGGTGTAGGCAATGATCAGCACGATGTACTGCGCCACCTGGGTCCAGGTGACCGCGCGCATGCCGCCCAGAAACGAGCACACCAGCACGCCGCCGAGGCCGACGAAGATGCCGATCTCGAAGCTGAAGCCGGTCAGGTGCGAGGTCACCAGCCCGACCACATACACCTGCACCACGACGTAGACGAACGACACCGCGACGGTGACCAGCGCGCCGATCAGCCGCGGCCAGCGCCCGCCATAGCGCCCGGCCAGAAAGTCGGGCACCGTGAACTGGCCAAAGCGGCGCAGGTAGGGCGCCAGCAGCACCGCCAGCAGGCAAAAGCCGCCGGTCCAGCCAACGATGTAGGCCAGCCCGTCCACGCCTTGCAGGTACAGCACGCCGGCGGTGCCGATGAACGACGCCGCCGACATCCAGTCGGCGGCCACCGCCATGCCGTTGTACAGCGCCGGCACCCGGCGCCCGGCGACGTAGTACTCGGTCGGGTCGGTGGTGCGGCTCCACAGCCCGATGCCGGCATAGACCAGCACGGTGGCGATCAGAAAGCCAGCGCCTATGCCCACGCGCGACCAGCCCTGGCGCTCCAGCAGCGCCATGCAGCCGATGAAGGCCAGCAGCCCGAGCGTGAACAGCAGGGTGCGCCGGTGCAGGCGGCGGGTGAAGCGGCGCTGGCGCTCGTCGACCGCCGCGGGGCGGGCGTTGAGGGTCAACGTTGCGCCAGCCGCAGCCAGGTCTCGACCACCGAGTCCGGGTTCAGCGAGATCGAGGCGATGCCCTGGTCGGCCAGCCAGTCGGCAAAGTCGGCGTGGTCGCTCGGCCCCTGGCCGCAGATGCCGACGTATTTGCCGGCCGCGCGGCAGGCGGCGATGGTGCGTTCAATCAGCGACTTGACCGCCGGGTCGCGTTCGTCGAAATCGGCCGCCAGCAGCGCCAGCCCCGAGTCGCGGTCCAGGCCGAGGGTGAGCTGGGTCAGGTCGTTCGAGCCGATAGACATGCCGTCGAAATGGGCCAGGAACTGCTCAACCAGGATGGCGTTGCTCGGCACCTCGCACATCATGATCACGCGCAGCCCGTTGACGCCGCGGCCCAGGCCACGTTCGGTCAGCAGCGCGATCACCCGCCCGGCCTGGCCGACGGTGCGCACAAAGGGCACCATGATCTCGACATTGGTCAGCCCCATGTCGTTGCGCACGCGCTTGATGGCCTCGCATTCCATGCCAAAGGCGTCGGCAAAGTCGCCGCTGATGTAGCGCGCGGCGCCGCGAAAGCCGAGCATCGGGTTTTCTTCGTCGGGCTCGTAGCGCGAGCCGCCGATCAGCTTTTTGTACTCGTTGCTCTTGAAGTCCGACAGCCGCACGATCACCGGCTTGGGCCAGAACGCCGCGGCGATGGTGGCCACGCCTTCGGCCAGCTTGTCGACGTAGAACGCGCGCGGGCTGGCGTGGCCGCGGGCCACCGATTCGACCGCCTTTTTCAGGCTGGCGTCGATGTTCGGGTAGTCCAGGATCGCCTTCGGATGCACGCCGATGTTGTTGTTGATGATGAATTCCAGCCGCGCCAGCCCGACGCCGGCGTTCGGCACCTGGGCAAAGTCAAACGCCAGTTGCGGGTTGCCGACGTTCATCATCATCTTCACCGCGCAGTCGGGCATCGCGCCGCGGCGCACCTCGACCACCTCGTTGTCGAGCAGGCCGTCGAAGATGAAGCCGGTGTCGCCCTCGCTGCAGACCACGGTGACCAGCGCGCCGTCGGTCAGCCGCTCGGTGGCGTCGCCGCAGCCGACCACCGCCGGGATGCCCAGCTCGCGCGCGATGATCGCCGCGTGACAGGTGCGGCCGCCGCGGTTGGTGACGATCGCGCTGGCCTTTTTCATCACCGGCTCCCAGTTCGGGTCGGTCATGTCGGTGACCAGCACGTCGCCGGCCTGCACGCGGTCCATTTCGGCAATCGACGACACCAGCCGCACCGGCCCGGCGCCTATCTTCTGGCCGATCGCCCGGCCCTCGGCCAGCACCGTGCTGCGGCCCTTGAGCCGGTACTTCAGCTCGACCTGTGGCCCGGCCTGGCTTTTCACCGTCTCGGGCCGCGCCTGCAGGATGTAGAGCTGGCCGTCGACGCCGTCCTTGCCCCACTCGATGTCCATCGGCCGGCGGTAGTGCTGCTCGATGACCAGCGCATAGCGCGCCAGCGCAATGGCGTCGGCGTCGCTGAGCGCGTAGCGGTTGCGCAGCTCGGGCGTGGTGTCTTCGGTGTGCACCAGCTTGCCCGAGGCGGCGCGCTCGGCCGGCGTCGCAAAAGTCATGCGGATCAGCTTGGAGCCGAGGTTGCGCCGGATCAGCGCGAACTTGCCATTGCGCAGGCCCGGCTTGTGGACGTAGAACTCGTCGGGGTTGACCGCGCCCTGCACCACGGTCTCGCCCAGCCCCCAACTGGCGGTGATGAAGACCACGTCCTCGAAGCCCGACTCGGTGTCGATGGTGAACATCACGCCGGCGGCGCCGAGGTCGGAGCGCACCATGCGCTGCACGCCGACCGACAGCGCCACATCGGCGTGGGCAAAGCCCTTGTGCACGCGGTAGCTGATCGCGCGGTCGTTGTACAGCGAGGCGAAGACCTCGCGCATCTTGTGCAGCACGTCGTCTATGCCCTGCACGTTCAGGAAAGTCTCCTGCTGGCCGGCGAACGAAGCGTCGGGCAGGTCTTCGGCGGTGGCCGATGAGCGCACCGCAAAGCTGGCGCCGGGGTTGTCGGCGGCCAGCGTGGCGTAGGCGCTGCGTACCGCGGCGTCCAGCGCCGGCGGCAGCGGCGCGGCGCTGATCCAGTCGCGGATTTCGGCGCCGGCGGCGGCCAGCGCCTTCACGTCGTCGGTGTCCAGGCGGTGCAGCCGGGCGTTGATCTTGTCGGTCAGCCCGCCGTGCTGCAAAAACTGCCGGAAGGCGTGCGCGGTGGTGGCAAAGCCGCCCGGCACGCGCACGCCCGAGGCGGCGAGCTGGCTGATCATTTCGCCGAGGCTGGCGTTCTTGCCGCCGACCACCTCGACATCGGTCATGCGCAACTGCTCAAGCGGGACGACCAGTGCGGTCGCCACGTCACGCGGCAAGGGGGTGGACATGGCAATACTCCCGGTTGAAGGGCGGCGATTCTAGGTGGCGGCCGGGCGCCTGCCCGCGCGCCGCGGCGCCTATCATCACCCGCCACGGCACGCCGCCGCGCTCGACTACCCGCCACCCCCATGACCCAGCGCAGCGTGTTCTTTGTCTCCGACGGCACCGGCATCACCGCCGAGACCTTTGGCAATTCGATCCTTGCGCAGTTTCCGGTCAAGACGCGCCATGTGCGGCGGCCGTTCATCGACAGCGTCGACAAGGCGCAGGCGCTGCGTGGCGAGATCAACGCCGCGGCCGAGGCCGAAGGCCGCCCGCCCATCGTCTTCATCACGCTGGTCGACGATGCGGTGCGCGCGGTGGTCAGCGGCGCCGACTGCCGCGGCCATGTGCTGGACATGTTCAGCACCTTTGTCGAGCCGCTGGAGGCCGAGTTTGGCGTCAAGAGCAACCACCGCGTCGGCCGCTTCATCGACGCCGCCGAGAGCGCCGAGTACCACGCGCGCATCGAGGCGATCAATTTTTCGCTGGCCCACGACGACGGCCAGTCGGCGCGCAACCTGGACGAAGCCGACGTCATCCTGCTCGGCGTCAGCCGCAGCGGCAAGACGCCGACCAGCCTGTACCTGGCGATGCAGCACGGCATCAAGGCCGCCAACTGCCCGCTGATCCCGGAGGACTTCGAGCGCATGCAGTTGCCCACCGCGCTCAAGCACCATGTCGGCAAATGCTTCGGGCTGACCATAGACCCCGAGCGGCTGGCGCAAATCCGCCACGAGCGCCGGCCCGACAGCCGCTACGCCTCGCTGGCCAATTGCCGCTACGAGGTGCAGGCCGCCGAAGCCATGATGCGGCGCGCCGGCGTGGCCTGGCTGAGCTCGACGCACAAGTCGATCGAAGAGATCGCCACCACCATCTTGCGCGACATCCGGCCCGACCGGCTGGTGTATTGACCGATCGGCCGCCGTGCGCTGGCGCGCGGCGGCGCTCAAGCCGGCAGCGCGTCGCGTTCGGCTGGCCTTGCCGAGTCGGCCGGGGCCGGCAGCGGCAGTGGCGTGTGTGCCATCGGCGCTGACATCGACACGCTGCAGATGTTTTCCTGCAGCGCGCGGATCGCCGCCAGCACCGCGTCGCGCTCGCGCTCCAGAGGTGCGAGCAGCTCGCGCGCGCCGGCATGCTGGCCCTTGCGCCAGCGGCTGTCCATCTCGGCGGCCAGCTCGTGCACCCGCCGATGCGGCGCGGCAATCGCGCGGAAGGCGTCCAACTGGGCAAAGGGCTGGGTCGCGGCGCTGTCGTACCACTGGCCGAAGCGGCACTGGTGGTGGTCGGCCAGGTTGTCGCGCGGCACCGGCTGGCCCTCGCGGATGGCGTACAGCAGCTTGGCGGTCCAGTTGCAGTGTTCGACCTCGGCCAGCAGCAGCCGCGCCTGTTCCGGGTGTTCGCACAACCGGCTGACGCGCTGCCAGGCCGGCGGCCACTGCCACTGCGCAACCCATGACGCCACCGCCTGCGCCGGCATCGGCCGCGCAATGCCGTAGCCCTGGCCCAGGTCGCAGCCGAGCTGCAGCAGCATGCGGCCGTGGTCGACGCTTTCGACGCCCTCGGCCACCGCGGTGCGCATGAACGACCGCGCCAGCCCGAGCACGCCCTGCACGATGACCAGGTTGTTGTGGTCGTTGACCATCTCGCCGACAAAGCTGCGGTCGATCTTGATGGTCTGCGCCGGCAGGCGCTTCAGGTAGGTCAGCGACGAGTAGCCGGTGCCGAAGTCGTCGATCGCGACATTGACGCCCAGCGCCTGGCAGTCGGCGATGACATGCGAAACCTGCGCGATGTCGCGCAGCGTCGCGGTTTCCAGAATTTCCAGCTCAAGCCGGCTTTCAAGGTCGGGGTGGCGCGACAGGCTGGCACGCAGCCGGCGCAGGAAGTCGGGGTGCTCCAACTGGCGGCTCGCGACGTTGACGCTGACGTCCAGCCAAAGCCCCTGCTGCTGCCATTCGACCATCTGGTCGAGCGCGCGGTCGATCACCCACTGACCGACGTCGACGATCAATTCGTGGTCGTCGATCAGCGGCAGGAAGTCGCCTGGCGCCAGCAGGCCGCGCTCGGGGTGCTGCCAGCGGATCAGCGCTTCGGCGCCGACCACCACACCGCTGCGCATGTTGACCTTGGGCTGGTAGTACAGCGTCAGCTCGCCCAGGCGCAGCGCGTCAGCGATGCGTTTCAGGCTGTCCTGGCGCGTGCGCACGTCCTGGTCCTGCGCCGGGTCAAACAGGTGGTAGCAGCCCTTGTTGGCCTGCTTGGCCTGGTACATCGCCTGGTCGGCGTGGCGCAGCAGGGTGTCGACATCGCTGTCGTCGTTGGGGTAGACCGTCACGCCGATGCTGGCCGACACCGCGTCGGCCTGTGGCAGGCACTTCAGCGGCATGCTCAGCGTCGACTGCAGCCGCTGCAGCACCTGATGGCAGTGCTCCAGGCCGTTCAGGTTGAGCATCAGCACGACAAATTCGTCGCCGCCCAGGCGCGCCACGGTGTCGCCGGTGCGCAGGTTGGCCTGCAGGCGTTCGGCGATTTCGACCAGCACGCGGTCGCCCATCTCGTGGCCGAAGTTGTCGTTGATTGGCTTGAAGCCGTCCAGATCCAGGTAGCACACCGCCAGCAACGCGTGGCGCGCGCGCCGCGTCTGCGCCAGCGCCTGCTGCATGCGGTCGGCCAGCAGGCTGCGGTTGGGCAGGTTGGTCAGCGGATCGTAGTAGGCCATCTGCGTCAACTGGCGTTCCTGCTCCTTGAGCCGGCTGATGTCGGAGAAGATGGCCACATAGTTGGTCAGTTGGCCCTGCGCGTCGTGCACGCTGGAGATCGACAGCAGCTCGGGGTACACCTCGCCGTACTTGTTGCGGTTCCAGATCTCGCCGCGCCAGGTACCGTGCTTTGCCAGGTCGGACCACATCTCCTGGTAGAAGGCGTGGTCGTGGCGGCCCGACTTCAGCACCCGCGGGTTGCGCCCGATGACCTCGCTGCGCTCGAAGCCGGTGATGCGGGTGAAGGCCGGGTTGACGTCGACGATGCGGCGCTCGGCATCGGTCAGCGTGATGCCCTCGTGCGCATTGAGGAAGGCGGTGGCGTGCAGCTTCAGTTCGGCCTCGGCCTTTTGCTGCGCCGCAAAGCGCTCGCTGACCTCGCGGTGCGCGGTGGCCAGCGCGCGCCGCGCACGGTCCAGGCGCACGAAGGTCAACGCCAGCGCGGCCACCGTGCCCAGGTTCATCAGCAGCATCAGGCGACGAAAGCGCTCGCTGCGCGCCTCGGCGGCGGCGTGGCCCTGGACGTAGCTGCGGTCGATCCCGGCCAACTGCAGTGCCAGCCCGAGGTCCATCGCGTCCTGGCCCTCGCGGCTGCTGCGGCCCACCGCGTCAACGATCATCTGCCCGTGCTGCAGCAGCGGCGCCAGCGCCAGCACCTGGGTCGGCAGCAGCGCGCGCTGCGCCAGCTGCTGGCGCAGCTGCCGCGCCACCGACAGGCGGTCGGCGCTGGGCGTGCGCGCGAACAGCAGCACGCTGTTGACGTATTCCAGCACCGCCATCTGGTCGGCGCTTGACCAGCGGCCGCGCAGGTCGTCGGCCAGTTCGGGGAACAGCGCCAACGAGTTGCGCGCCACCGCATGGTCGCGGCGGAAGTGGTCAATCAGGTCGGCCTTGTGCGCGACGATGTCCTGCAAGGCCTTGACCCGTGGCGCCATCGCGTCGCGGTGCCCCGGCGGCAGAAATGCCGGCAGCTCGGCGGCGCGCCGGCTGGCCTGGCTCAGCTCGGCGATGCCGGCGTTGAGCCGGTCGTAATCGTGCACCCATTCCAGCCGGCTGGCCATCAGCTCGGCGTTGACCTTGGTGTCGGCCTCGCGCAGCGCCTGCAGCACGGTCGAATAGGCGAAGTGCGCCTGCGGGTCAAAAACCTTGGTGCGCAGGAAGATCCAACTGGTCAGCGCGCCGACGGCCAGCATCAGCGCCACCACCAGCGCGCCAAGGTGGCGCGCGGTGGACAGTGCGACCAGCCGCTGCGGCAGGCGCGGGCTGAGGCTGGCGGCTTGGCTCACTGCAGATCCCGGCCCTGCCAACGGCCGTTCAGGCTGCGCAGAAAGGCGGTGATCAGGCTGACGTCCTCGGCGCTCAACTCGCGGCCGAGCTGGTGGCGGCCCATCAACGCCACCGCCTCGTCGAGCGTGGCCACCGAGCCGTCGTGGAAATACGGCGCGGTCAGCGCCACGTTGCGCAGGCTGGGCACCTTGAACACATGGCGGTCCTCGGCACGCCCGGTGACCGCCTGCCGGCCCAGGTCGGCCGGCTTGAGTTCGCGCCCGTCGAACCAGTCGCCGGTGACGCCGAAGCGCTGGAACATGTTGCCGCCGACCCCGGCGCCGTTGTGGCAACTGGCGCAGCCGTGGCGCTTGAAGCGGAGGTAGCCTTCCAGTGCCTGTGCGCTGAGCGCGCCCGAGTCGCCCTGCAGCCAGCGGTCGAAGCGTCCGCCGCCGGTGACCAGGCTGCGCTCGTAGGCCGCCAGCGCCTCGACGATGGTCGCCGCGCTCAGGCCGCGGCCGGGGTAGGCGGCGTCAAAGCGCGCGCGCAGCGGCGCGTCGCGCGCCAGCTTGGGCAGCACCTCGGCCCAGTTCGACGCCATTTCCAGCGGGTTGTGCACCGGCCCGGCGGCCTGTTCTTCGAGCGTCGCGGCGCGGCCGTCCCAGAACTGCACCAGATTCAGCCCGGCGTTGAAGACACTGGGCGCGTTGACGCTGCCCTGGGCACCGCCGACGCCGACCGACACCGCGCGGCCGTCGGCGCCGCCCTTGGCCAGGTCATGGCAGCCGGCGCAGGCCAGGCTGTCGTCGCGCGACAGGCGTTTGTCGAAGAACAAGGCCTCGCCCAGCGCGACCTTGGCCGGGTCTTGCGGTGGCGGCGGCGGCAAGGGCCGCAGCGGCTCGTTGCGCAGCCGGGCGGTGTTGATCAGCGCGGCGGCGCTGATGGAATCGGTGGTGATGGTTAGGCTGGTGCGCGATGCGTTTGCTTCCGGCGCGGCGCCGAGGCCGGGGTCGTCCGGCGCCTGCAGCACCCAGGCGCAGGCCAGCAGCGCGAGCAGCGCGGCGGCGGCGGTCTTGGCGAAGGCACTGGAAGCGACGCTCGGCATCACGGGCAGCAGGTAAGGTGGAAGGCGGCGATCAGGCCGATCGCCGCGGGCAGCACAGCGCCGGCGTGGCGGGTGCTGCGCCGCTTGTCCCGGGCTTTTCGGCCGCATCGGCGCAGCCCGGATCGGCGCGCGCGACGAAGGCGCGCGATTCGTGCGGTAAGCCGCAGGTGGCGCCCGGCGTCCGGGTTGCCGAGTCAGCCGGCCGTGCCGACGGCGCCGCGCCGCGCCGCTTCATACAGGCACACCGCGCCGGCGGCGGCGACGTTCAGCGAGTCTTCGCCGCCCGGTTGCGGAATGCGCACCGAAAGCGCGCAGCGCGCGCGCAGCGCCGCGGCAATGCCCTGGCCCTCGTGGCCAAAGACCCAGTTGCAGGGCAACGGCAGCGCGGCGTCGGGCAGCAGGGCGGCGGCGTCGAGCGCGGTGGCCACCAGCGGCAGCCGCAGCACCGCCAGGTCGGCATCAACCAGGCCATCGACCAGCCGCAATGCGAAGTGCGCGCCCATGCCGGCGCGCAACACCTTGGGCGACCACAACGCGGCGCTGCCGGCGAGCGCCAGCACCTGGGCCACGCCAAAGGCCGCGGCGCTGCGCAGCAGGCTGCCGACGTTGCCGGCGTCCTGCACGCGGTCGAGCACGATGCTGGGCGCTTCAGGGTCTATCGCCGGCGCGGCCGGCAGCGGCCAGACAAAGCCGATCGCAGCCGGCGACGGCAGCGCGCTGAAGCCGGCAAACAGCACCGCATCGACCCGCGCCACCGACGGCGCGGCCAGCGCCAGCGCGCGCAGCGCCGGCTGCTGCCAGGCCTCGTCGGTCAGCACCGCCTGCTGCGGCCGCCGCCCGCGCGCCAGCAGCGCGGCGCACAGGTGCTCACCTTCGAGCCACACCTGGCCATGCTTGCGCGCCGCGCCGCTGTCGCGGGCGAGCTTGCGCAAGGCCACCAGCAGCGGGTTGTCGCGCGAGGTGATGAGGCGCGGCTCGGTGCTCAATGGGGCACCCCAAGGCCTGCGGACGGTCCGGCCAGGCGGGCATACGCGCCTTCGGGCGGCTGGGCGGGGCTCGCCGTGCACGGCCACTCGCCTGCGCGGGATGCCACGGTGCTCACGAAGCGTCTTGGGCATGCAGGCGCACGCCCAGCGCCTTCGCCACCTTGGGCACGGTGGCCATCCCATAGGCGACGAACGTCGAACATCAGTTGGAAGACCGGTGCTTCATTGGCGGCCCGTGTGCCCGCCTAGGCTGCGCGACGTCTCCACCGGGCAAACCGTCGTCAGCGCCCAACCCAAGCGCCGCGCGCACCGGCGCGAAGCTGCGGCGGTGTGCCGCGCAGGCGCCGTGCGCGGCCAGCGCCGCCAGGTGTTCGGCGGTCGGGTAGCCCTTGTGGCGGTCAAAGCCGTACTGCGGATGCGCCGCGTGCAGCCCCAGGCACAGCGCGTCGCGGTGCACCTTGGCCAGGATAGACGCCGCCGAGATCGCGGCCACCAGCGCGTCGCCCTTGACCACGGCTTCGGCCGGCATGGTCAGGCCGGCGGGCAGCCGGTTGCCGTCGACCAGCACGCGGCGCGGCGGCAGGCGCAGGCCGTCGACCGCGCGGCGCATCGCCAACAGTGAGGCCCCCAGGACGTTCAGTTGGTCGATCTCGTCGACGCTGGCCTCGGCAATGCAGCAGGCCAGCGCCTTGGCGCGGATTTCGTCGGCCAGACGCTCGCGACGGCGCGCGCTGAGCGCCTTGCTGTCGGCCAGGCCCTTGATCGGCTTTAGCTCGTCGAGGATCACCGCCGCGGCGACCACCGGCCCGGCCAGCGGCCCGCGGCCGGCCTCGTCGACGCCGGCCACCAGCGGCGCGTTCCAGCCGCGCCGCGTCAGCTCAGCCTTGGACAACCTGCGCCAGCGCATCGGCGGCCTTGCTTGCGGTGTCCTGCTTGAGCAGCAGGTGCAGTTCAGTAAAACGGCGCTGCAGCGCGGCGCAGCGCGCCGGGTCGTCGAGCAGCGCCAATGCGGCCTGCGCCAGCGCGTCGGGCGTGGCGGCGTCCTGGATCAGCTCGGGGACGACAAAGTCCTGGCACAGGATGTTGGGCAGGCCGACCCACGGCTGGTAGCGCATGCGCTTCATGCGCTGCCAGTTGGCCCAGGCCAGCCGGTAGGTGATGACCATCGGCCGCTTGAACAGCGCCGCCTCCAGCGTGGCCGTGCCGCTGGCCACCAGCGCCAGGTCGCAGGCCGCCAGCGCCTCGTGCGAGCGGCCGTCGAGCAAGGTGATGGCGCACCCGGCCGCGGCATCGGCTATCAGCCGCTCGACCAGCGCGCGCAGGCCCGGCGCCAGCGGCAGCACAAAGCGCAGCGCGGGGCGTTGCTGGCGCAGCCGCCGCGCTGCGTCGGCCAGCAGCGGCGCCAGCAGCTCGACCTCGCTGCGCCGGCTGCCGGGCAGCAGCGCGACGACGCAGTCACCATCGGCCAGCCCGAGCGCGGCACGCGCGGCGGCGCGCGGGGGCTCGATGGCAATCGCGTCGGCCAGCGGGTGGCCGACAAAGCTGGCGGCGATGCCGTGGCGCTGCAGCAGCGGCGGCTCGAACGGAAACAGGCACAGCACATGGTCGGCGGCGGCGCGCAGTTTTTCCACCCGCTCGCCGCGCCAGGCCCAGATCGACGGGCAGACGAAGTGCACCGTCTTCAACCCCGCCGCGCGCAGCCGGGTTTCGAGGCCGAAGTTGAAGTCGGGCGCGTCGATGCCGATGAATGCCGCCGGCCGCTCGGCGAGCAGCCGGTCGCCCAGCCGCTTGCGGATGCGCAACAGCTCGGGCAGGCGTTTGAGCGCGTCGACATAGCCAAACACCGCCAGCCGCTCGCTCGGCCACCAGGCGTCAAAGCCCTGCGCCGCCAGCCGCGGGCCGCCGATGCCGGCCGCCTGCACCGCGGGCCAGCGCCGCTTCAACCCGGCCAGCAGCAGGCTGCCGAGCAGGTCGCCCGACGCCTCACCGGCGACCATGGCCAGTTGCATGGCTCAGGCTTTGCGCGGACGATGAACGATGACGGCCCGCGCTGCGCGCGGGCCATGAACCATGAAACTCCACTTGCGGCGGCCATGGCCGGGAGCGGCGCATGGGTCATGGTTCATCGTTCATCTTTCATCGTTCATTCACGGTCATCGGACGATGCCGCGCTCGGCGCTGCGCAAAAAGCCCAGCAGCAGGTCGATGTCGGCGTTGCCCTCGGGCAGCTCACCGTGCAGCGCGTCGATCGCGTCCTGCGCCGCGGCCAGGGTCAGCCCCTGGCGGTACAGCAGCTTGTGCAAGCGCTTGACCTGCGCAATGCGCTCGGCCGAAAAGCCGCGCCGGCGCAGGCCCTCGGCATTGATGCCGGTGGCTTCGGCCGGGTTGCCGGCGGCGGTGACAAAGGGCGGCAAGTCCTGCGCCAATCGGGTCTGGAAGCCGGTCATCGCGTGCGCGCCGATGCGCACGAACTGGTGTACGCCCGACAGCCCGCCCAGGAACACCCAGTCGCCCACGTGCACGTGGCCGCCAAGCTGGGTGGCGTTGGCGAAGATGGTGTGGCTGCCGACCTGGCAATCGTGGGCGATGTGGACGTAGGCCATGATCCAGTTGTCGTCGCCGACACGGGTCACGCCGCCGTCTTGCAGCGTGCCGGTGTTGATGGTGACGTACTCGCGGATGGTGTTGCCGTCGCCGATCACCAGCTCGGTCGGCTCGCCGGCGTACTTTTTGTCCTGCGGCGGGCCGCCGATGGACGCAAACGGGTGGATGCGGTTGTTGCGGCCCAGCGTGGTGCGGCCGTCGACCACCGCATGCGCGCCGACCGATGAGCCGGCGGCTATGCGTACCTGCGCGCCGATCACCGCATAGGGGCCGACGCTGACGTCGTCGGCCAGTTCGGCGCCGCCGGCAACCACGGCGCTGGGGTGGACTTGGGTCATGCGGCGACTGGCCTTTAGGCCACCTTGCGCATGGTGCACATCAGCTCGGCTTCGACCGCGGTTTCACCGCCGACGCTGGCGCGCACCTTGTACTTGTAGATGCCGGCGCGGGCGCGGTCGATGGTGGCTTCGAGGATCAACTGGTCGCCGGGCTCGACCACGCGTTTGAAACGCGCGCCGTCGATGCCGACGAAGTACACCACCGTGTCGTCGTCGAGTTCGGCGCCGGCCGATTCAAAGCTCAGCAGCGCGGCGGCCTGGGCCAGCGCTTCGAGCATCAGCACGCCCGGCATCACCGGCCGGTGCGGGAAGTGGCCGATGAAGAACGGCTCGTTGATGGTGACGTTTTTCAGCGCCTTGATGCGCTGGTTCTTGTCCAGCTCCAGCACCCGGTCGACCAGCAGGATCGGGTAGCGGTGCGGCAGCTTCTTCAGGATCTGGTGGATGTCGAGCACGGGCGAGGTCATGGCGTGAGCTTCTTCTCCAGGGCGCGCAGGCGCTCGCGCAGCGCATGCAGGTGGCGCAGCGTGGCGGCGTTCTTCTCCCACGCGGCATTGTCGTCAAACGGAAACAGGCCGCTGTACTGGCCCGGCTTGAGGATGGAGCGCGTGACCACCGTGGCCGCGGTGATGTGGACGTGGTCGACCAGTTCCAGGTGGCCAAGGATGATCGCGCCGCCGCCGGCGGTGCAGTGCCGCCCGATGCGCGCCGAGCCGGCGATGCCGACGCAGCCGGCCATCGCGCAATGCGCGCCGATGCGCACGTTGTGGCCGACCTGGATCAGGTTGTCGAGCTTGACGCCGTCGTCGATCAGCGTGTCGCCGAGCGCGCCGCGGTCGATGCAGGTGTTGGCGCCGATTTCGACATCGTCGCCGATGGCCACCGCGCCGAGCTGGGCGATTTTTTCCCACTGCCCGGCGTGCGGCGCGAAGCCAAAGCCGTCGGCGCCGATCACCACGCCGGAGTGGACGATGCCGCGCGCGCCGATGCGACAGTCCTCGCCGAACGTGACCCGCGCGGCCAGCCGGGTCGCCTCGCCCACCCGCGCGCCGGCGCCGAGCTGGCCATGCGTGCCGATGACCGCGTGCGCACCAACCACCGCGCCGGCGCCGATGTAGGTGAACGCGCCGACGTGGGCGCTGGGGTGGATTTGCGCCCCCGGCTCGACCACCGCGCTGGCATGCACGCCGGGTGCCGGCGTGGCGCGGGTGCGCGCCGCCCACCAGCGCGTCAGCCGCGCGAAATAACGGTAAGGATCGGCGGTGACGATGACCGCGCCGCGCGCCGCCGCGGCCTCGCGCATCGCCGGCGCGACCACCACTGCAGCGGCGGCGGTGGTCGCCAGTTGCGCGGCGTAGCGCGGCTGGGCCAGAAAGCCTAGGCTCAGCGCATCGGCGTCTTCCAGGGTGGCCAGGCGCTGGATGGGAAGCTGCCCATCGCCGACCAGCAATGCGTCGTCATCGGCATACAACGCGGCGAGTGCGGCGACCAGCTCGGCCAGCCGCACCGGGTTGTCGAGGGTGGTACCTGCGGGCACGCTCAAGCCGCGGCGTCGAGCGCCGGTTTTTCGCGCTCGAACAGCACGACATGGTCGACCTCCGGCCGCACGCCTATCCAGTCGCCGATCGGGTGGTCGTGGTGCGACGGCACCAGCGCCAGCAGCGGTTCACCGCCCGGCAGCCGCAGCGTGTACAGGTAGTTGGCGCCACGAAACGCCTTGCGTTCGATGCGCGCCTTGACCGGACTGGCGTCGTCGTGCACCACGTCGTCGGCGCGCAGCAAGACCTCGCACTGGTCACCCAGGCAGCCGGGCGGCAGCGCGCTGCCGGTGACGTCGTTGAGCACGCCGAGCGCGGTTTGCACCGAACGGCTTTCGCCGCTGGCCAGAACGCGCGCCGGCGCGAACACGCCGTGGCCAATGAACTGCGCGACGAAGCGGCTGGCCGGGCGGTGGTACAGGGCGTAGGCGGCGTCCCATTGTTCGAGCCGTCCGCGGTGCATGACGCCAATGCGGTCGGCCAGCGCAAAGCCCTCCAGCTGGTCATGCGTGACCACCAGTGCGGTGGTGCCGTGGCGCTTCAGGATGCCGCGTACTTCGTGCGCCAGGCGCTCGCGCAGGTCGACATCCAGGCTGGAAAAGGGCTCGTCGAGCAGCAGCAGGCGCGGCGCCGGGGCCAGCGCGCGCGCCAGCGCTATGCGCTGCTGTTGCCCGCCCGACAACTGATGCGGCATGCGCGTGCCGGCCGGCGCCAGATCGACCAGTTCGAGCATTTGCTCCACACGCTGGCGGCGCGCCGGGCGCGGCAACGCATGCAGCCCATAGGCGATGTTCTCGGCCACGCTCAGATGCGGAAACAGTGCGTAGTCCTGGAACACCATGCCGACCTGGCGCTGCTCGGGCGGCACATGCACGCCGCGCGCGGCGTCGGCCAGCAGGTGCTCGCCGAGCCGGATGCGGCCGGCGGCCACCGGCTCCAGCCCGCACACCGCGCGCAACAACGAGGTTTTGCCGCAGCCCGACGGGCCGATGAGCACGCCGATCTCACCGGCCTCCAGCGTCATCGAGACATCGGCCACGGCGTCGTGGCCGGCACGGGGGCCGCCGTAGCGCACGCTGAGGCCTTCGACGTGAAGAGGCATCCACCGATGATACTGAGAGGCCGGGAGCATTTCGACCATGACCGCTCGTCACCCCAAAGCGCCCCCACTCGTCACTTCAAGTGCTCGCCATGGCGTGAGCCGTGGCTGTGCTTTGTCTCTGGACCGGGCATGTTTTGCGGCATTGCCCGGGCACGCTCAAAAAACCCTCAATCTTGAGGCGTGAGCCGTCCAAACGTGCCTTGCGTTCCTCGCCCACACCTGGTGTCTTCATGCGCCGGCTGCTGAGCCTGGTGTGCCTGCTGCTGGCGCTGCCGGTGCTGTCGGTGCTGGGCTCGTGGTTGAGCTTCGACGCCGCCGCGTTGGCGGTGCTGCGCCACCAGGCACAGACGGTGTTGGCGGGTTATGTCTGGCAATCGCTGGCCTTGACCGCCGGCGTGGCCGCTGGCGTGCTGCTGCTGGGGGTATGCAGCGCGGTGGCGGTGGCGCTGTTCAAGTTTCCGGGTCGGGCGTGGTTTGAGTGGGCGCTCTTGCTGCCGATGGCCATGCCGGGTTACGTACTCGCGTATGCCTACACCGATGCGCTGCAGTTCAGCGGCCCGGTGCAGACCGTGCTGCGCCAGGCCTTCAAGCTGCAGGGCGCACTGTGGCCGGATGTGCGCAGCCTGTGGGGCGCGGTGCTGCTGTTCACGCTCAGCCTGTACCCCTATGTCTACCTGCTGACGCGGGCCGCCTTGGGCGAGGTCGCGGCGCAACCGCTGGAGGCCGCTCGATTGCTCGGCGCCGGCCGGGTGCGGCGCATCGTGGACGTCGCGCTGCCGCTGGCGCGTCCGGCCATCGTCGCCGGCACGGCGCTGGCGTTGATGGAGACGTTGGCCGACTACGGTGTGGGGGCGTATTTCGGTCTGTCCACTTTCACCACCGGCATCTACCGGGCCTGGTTGTCGATGAACGATGCGACCGCGGCGGCGCAGTTGGCGTCGATGCTGCTGCTGGCGGTGGCGCTGGTGCTGGCCACCGAGCGCCGTGCCCAGTCGCGCCTGCGCTTTGCGGCCAGCCGCCACGGCATGGCGCAGTCGGCGGAGCAGCGCGCGATGGCGCTGCCCGGCGCGGCCGGCTGGCTGCTGATGTTGGGTTGTGCGCTGCCGGTGCTGCTGGGCTTTGTGCTGCCCGCGGGCTGGCTGTGCGCGATGCTCTGGCGCGAGGCCGCCGGCAGCCTGTCCGGCCTGCCGCTGGCACGCTTTGCGCAATGGGCCTGGTCCAGCTTCCAGCTCGCCGCCGTGGCCGCCGCGGCGGCCACGCTGCTGGCGCTGGCGGTGGGCTTTTCGCTGCGGCAGTCCGCTGGCCGCGATGCCGGCGACACCCTGTTCAGGCTGGGCGTGCGGGTACTGTCGCTGGGCTATGCGGTGCCCGGCGCGGTGGTGGCGCTGGGTGTCATGCTGCCGGTGGCCTGGGTGCAGGCACGCTGGCCTGGGCTGGGCGCGGCGGCGCTGTTCACCGGCACCGCGGCGGGGCTTTTCATGGCCTATCTGGTGCGGTTTGCGGCGGTCGCGCTGCAAAGCGTGGAGGCCGGCTATGCGCGCTTGCCGTCGTCGGTCGACGAAACCTCGCGCGTGCTCGGTGCCGGCCGCCTGCGCCTGCTTTTGCGCATCCACCTGCCGCTGCTCGGCCGCTCGGCCACCGCGGCCGCGCTGCTGGTCTTCGTCGACACGATGAAGGAATTGCCGGCCACGCTGCTGCTCAGGCCGTTTGGCAGCGACACGCTGGCGGTGGTGGCCTTCAACCTGGCGCGCGACGAGCGCCTGGCCGAGGCCGCGTTGCCGTCGCTGGCCATCGTGGTGGTGGGCCTGCTGCCGGTGCTGCTGCTGTCGCGCACCATCGGCCGCCCGCGCCTGCCGGCGGGCGTGGTGGCCCGATGACTGGCTATTTGAAGCCGGCGCGGTCAAGCATGCGCTGCACGCGGGCCTGGTTGGCGCCGACCGCGGCGATCGGCACCGCCTCCTGCTTGAATGCGCCCAGCGCGTCCAGCGCCGGGTTGCTCAATTTGACGCCGCGCACCACCGGCCATTCGTTGTTGCCGTTGGCGAAGTAGGCCTGGGCCTCGTCGCTTGACAGGTACTCCAGAAACTGGACTGCGGCCGCGCGGTTCCTGGCGTGCGCGGCGACCGCGCCGCCCGCCACATTGACATGGGTGCCGGCGCCTTGCTGGTCGGGAAACACGACCCCGACCTGGGCCACCACGCTGCGATCCTCGGGCTTGTCCGAACGCATCAGCCGGGCCAGGTAGTAGCTGTTGGTCAGCGCCACCTGGCATTCACCGGAGGCGACCGCCTTGATCTGGTCGGTGTCGCCGCCCTTGGGCGCGCGCGCCATGTTGGCAACCACGCCCTGCAGCCAGGCCTCGGTCTGCTGCTGCCCATTGCGCTCCAGCAGCGAGCCGAACAGCGACAGGTTGTAGGGGTGCGCACCCGAGCGCGTGCACACACGCCCCTTGTTCTTGGGGTCGGCCAGTTCGGCATAGGTGTCGACGTCCTCGGCCTTCACACTGGCCTTGTTGTAGACCACCACCCGGGCGCGGGTCGACAAACCAAACCAGGCCGAGCCCTGGCCGTTGTCCTTGCCGCGCAAGTTGGCCGGAATGCGGCGTTCCAGAAGCGCCGACTTCACCGGCGCGAACAAACCCTCGGATTCGGCCTTCCACAGCCGCGCCGCGTCGACCAGCAACACCACGTCGGCTGGGCTGGCCGTGCCTTCGTTCTTCAGCCGCGTCAGCACGCCGGCGTCGTCGCCATCGATGCGGTTGATGCGGATGCCGGTGGCGGTGGTGAAGTTGGTGTACAGCGCCTCGTCGGTCTGGTAGTGGCGCGCGCTGTACAGATTGAGTACCTTGTCCTGCGCCTGGGCCGGCACGATTGAGGCGGCCAAGGCGACCGCGGTGAGGGCAGTAAGCAAGCAGTTGGGGCAAGACAAGACGATTTCTCCGAGGGCGGCTGCGCAATGGTTGAACTGTACCCAGAATTCATCGTAATGAGAAGCATTCTCATTTAGAAAGAAGCGAAATCCAACGCTGGACCTGGCGTGCACATGCAGGCTGCCGCGCTGCGGCCGAGCCATCGACCTACCGAAGGGATGCAATCTCGCCGCGCGGTGAATGGCCGGACGCGCGGTCTACGCCCGCCCCGCGGGGCTGGCGGCGGCACAAACCATCGGGCGGCCGACGTAATAAAGGCCGGCGGTTTCGCGCCGGCCTTGCGGTGCTGCCGCGCGCCTTACTTGCCGCCGGAGGAGGCGTTCAACGCCTTGATCACCTTGTCGGTGATGTCGACGCGGGCGCTCGCAAAGACCACGTCCTGCAGGATCAGGTCGTACTTCTCGACTTCGTAGATCTGCTTGATGACCTTGTTGGCGCGCTCGACGATGGCCGCGGTTTCTTCGTTGCGGCGCTGATTCAGGTCTTCCTGGAACTCGCGGCGCTTGCGCTGCAGGTCGCGGTCTTGTTCGACCAGATCACGCTGGCGGCGGTTGCGCTCGGACTCGGGCAGCGTCGGCGCGTCCTTTTCGAGCTTGTCGGCGGCCGCCTTCAGGCGCGCACCCTGGTCATTCAGGTCTTTGTCGCGCTTGCTGAAATCGGCTTCCATGCGGGCCAGTGCGGCCTTGGCCGGGGTGGCCTCGCGCAGCACGCGCTCGCTGTTGACATAGCCGATCTTCAGATCTTGCGCGGAACTGGCCAATGCGGCGGTGGCCAACGCGGCGGCCAGCGCCAACGATTTCGCGGCCTGGATAAACGTCATCAGAAGGCAGTCCCGATCTGGAATTGGAAGCGTTGGATTCTATCCGTCGCAAAACTGCGAATCGGCCGGCCGAAGCTCAGCCGCAGCGGGCCGACCGGCGAGACCCACGACAACCCGAGGCCGGCCGACGAACGCATGCTGCCAACGTTGATCTTCTCGCCTTCGCTCCAGACGTTGCCCATGTCGGCAAAGGCAAACAGCCGCAGCGAACGGTCGTTGCCCGATCCGGGCACCGGGAAGTACAGCTCGGCGTTGAGGTTGACCTTGCGCGCGCCGCCGATGTAGGCGCCGGTCGGGTCAATGACGCCGAGCGAGCCTTGCTCGAATGCTCGCACCGAGCCGAGGCCGCCACCGTAGAAGTTCTTGAACACCGGGAACGGCCGGCCGCCTTGGCCGGTGCCGATGCCGATTTCGCCGTTCAGGCCCAGCGACAGCTTGGAGGTCAGCGCCAGGTACTGCTGGGCCTGCAGGTTGGTACGCATGTAGCGCAGGTCGCCGCCGACGCTCCATTCGACGTTGACGCGGCCGTAGCGTCCGGCGGTCGGCGCCAACGCGTTGTCGCGGCTGTCGCGCTGCCAGCCCAGTGTCAACGGCAGCGCGGTCGACACCGGACCGTACAGGTAGCGGTAGTTGTAGTACTGGTTCGGAATGCCGATGTTCGAGCCGATGCGTGTTTGCTCGACGCCGATGCCGAAGAACACCGTGTCGTACTCCGAGAACGGCACACCAAAACGCACTGCGGCACCCGGCGTGGCGATCTGGTACTGGCTGCCCAGGCTGTTGTACGGCCGCGAGGTGCGGTAGTAGAGGTCGACCGCGCGCGATATGCCGTCGACCGTGAAGTAGGGGTCGACGGTGCTGAACACCAGGCTGCGCGACAGCCGGCTGGTGTTGACCTCTACACCCAGGTAGTTGCCCGAGCCAAAGACGTTTTCCTGGCGGATCGAGCCGGTGACGGCAAAGCGGTCGGCGCTGGAATATGTCAGTCCAAGCATCAGGTTGCCGGTGGCCTTTTCAGTCACCGCGACGCCCAGGTCGACCTGGTCGGGCGAACCGGACACTTCGGTGGTGTCGATGCTGGTGTCCTTGAAGTAGCCCAGTCGGTCGACGCGCTCCTTGGACAGCTTGATCTTGCCGCTGTCGTACCACGACGACTCCAGTTGCCTGAACTCGCGCCGGATGACCTCGTCGCGCGTGCGCGTGTTGCCCGACACGTCGATGCGCCGCACGTAGACACGCCGCTGCGGCTGCGCGACCAGCGTCAACGCCACCTGGCCGCTGTTGCGGTCGATCTCGGGCCGCGCCTCGACCCGCGCAAAGGCGTAGCCGTAGACGCCAAACTGGTCGGTGAAGGCCTTGGTGGTGTCGGTGACCACCGAGGCGCGGTAGGGCTCACCCGGCTTGATGCCGACGCGGCGCTTGAACTCGTCTTCCTTGCCCAGGTAGTCGCCGTCGAGCTTGACTGCGGTCACCGTATACGGGATGCCTTCGCGCACGGTGATGGTGATCGAGATGTCCTGCTTGTCGGGCGAGATCGTGACCTGGGTCGACTCGATTGCGAACTCCAGGTAGCCGCGGTTCATGTAGTGGGCGCGCAGCGTCTCCAGGTCGGCATTGAGCTTGGCGCGCGAATAACGGTCATTCTTGGTATACCAGGTCAACCAGCCACTGGTTGTCAAGTCCATCAGGCCGACCAGCGTGGACTCGTCAAAGGCCTTGCTGCCGAGCACGCGCACCGACTTGATCTTGGCCGCGTCGCCTTCGGTCATCGTGAAGCTGACGTTGACGCGGTTGCGCTCGGTCGGGGTGATGGTGGTCACCACCTCGGCGCCGTAAAGGCTGCGCGACAGGTACTGGCGCTTGATTTCCTGCTCGGCGCGGTCGACCAGCGCGCGGTCAAAGGGCAGGCCTTCGCCAATGCCGGCGTCCTTCAGCGACTTGACCAGCGTGTCCTTGTCGAACTCCTTCAGCCCGACGAAGCTGACCGACTCGATCACCGGCCGCTCGTCGATGATGACCACCGCAACGCGGCCATCGAGTTCGATGCGCACGTCCTTGAACAGGCCGGTGGCAAACAGCGCGCGCAGTCCGGCGGCGGCCTTTTCGTCGGTGTAGGTGTCGCCGACGCGAAACGGCAGCGCGGCAAAGACGGTGCCGGGGTCGGTACGCTGCAGGCCTTCGACGCGAATGTCCTGCAGCACAAAGGGCTCGACCGCGCGCGCCAGCGGGGCGGCCAACGTTGCCGCCACGGCGACGGCGGCGGCCATCACCGCCGGGCGAAACAGGTGTTGCGCGTGTTCAAGCATCAGGGGGAATTGGTCAGGGCCGGCCAACGAAGGCCGGCCGATGGGGGCCGATCGGTCGGGGGCTGAGAGGATTTTCCGCCTCTCAAAACAGGCCGAAAAGTCGGGCGACGTCGTTGTAGAGGGCCACCGACATCAGCAGCAGCAGGACTGCGATGCCGCCGCGTTGCAGCCGGGCGAGCCAGCGCTCGGACACCGGACGCCCGGTCAGGCCCTCGAAAAGATAATACATGAGGTGCCCGCCATCGAGCATTGGCAGCGGCAACAGGTTCAGCACGCCCAGGCTGACGCTGACCAGCGCCAGAAAGCCCAGGTAATAACCCACACCTTGCTGCGCCGACTGGCCGGCGTAGTCGGCGATCGTCAACGGCCCGCTCAGGTTGCGCACCGAGGCTTCGCCAATCAGCATGCGGCCCATCATTTTCAGCGTCAGCGCAGACACTTCCCAGGTCCGCCGTAGCCCCTCCCGCAGGCCGTCGATCGGGCCGAAGCGGACCTCGACCATTTCCGGCGGCTGGCCGATGTAGGCGTCGACGCGGCCGATGGTTTTCTCGCCGTGTTCGCCATCGCGCGCCGGCTCGCGCGCCAGACGTGGCCGCACTTCAATATCGAGCAGGCGGCCGCCGCGTTCGATGGTCAGCGCCAGTGCCAGCGTGCTGTCGTTGCGCACCGAGCCGCGGATCAGCTCGCGCAGCGTCTGTGCGTCGGCCAGCGGCTGGCCGTTGACGCGCAGCACGCGGTCGCCGCGCTGCAGACCGGCCAGCGCCGCTGGCCCGCCCGGCTTGACATCGCCCAGCACCGGCTCGCTGAACGGGCCACCCAGGCCGATGCGCTTCATCAGCGCGGCGTCGACCTCGACGCCACCGAGCGTGTCGAGCTTCAGGCGCAGTTCGCGGCTGCCGTGCGGATGGCCATCGCGCTGCGACTGCACCGACAACTCCAGCGCCCGGCCCTGCAGCGCGTGCTGGGTGACTTGCCAACGCAGGTCGGACAGCGAGCGCAGCGTGACCCACTGGCCATCGTCGTCGCGCCAGGCCTGCACCCAGTCGCCGGGCTGCAGGCCGGCCTGGTCGGCCAGGCTGCCAGCCACCGGCGCGGCGAGCACCGGCTTGGGTTCCTGCACGCCGATCCAGTGCGAGGTGGCGTACAGCAGCACCGCCAGCAGCAGGTTGGCCAGCGGGCCGGCAGCGACGATAAGCGCGCGCTGGCGCAGCGGCTTGCGGTTGAACGCGCGGTGCAGCTCGGCCTCGGCCACCGGCGCCTCGCGCTCGTCAAGCATGCGCACATAGCCGCCCAGCGGCAGCGCCGAGACGACGAATTCGGTGTCCTCGGGCGTGGCCTGGCGGCGCCAGATGACGCGGCCGAAGCCAACCGAAAAGCGCAGCACCTTGACCCCGCAGGCCACCGCCACGCGGTAGTGGCCGTATTCATGGACCACGATCAGCAACGCCAGCGTGAACAAGAAGGCCAGCACGGTGATCATTGGCTCAGCTCCTGGACCCGCGCTGCGGCGCTGCGCCGTGCGCGCGCATCAAGCGCCAGCAGGCCGTCGAGCGAGGCGCTGTCGGCGCTGCCGGGCAGTACCGCGTCGACGGTGGCCGCGTTGACGCGGTGGATGTCGGTAAAGCGCACGCGGCGGTCAAGAAAGGCCGCCACCGCCACCTCGTTGGCGGCGTTGAGCACCGTGGTGCTGCCCTCGGCGGCGTGCAGCGCGGCGTAGGCCAGCCCGAGGCCGGGAAAGCGCCGCTCGTCGGCCGGCTCGAAGGTCAGCGGCTTCAGGCCCAGGAAGTCGAGCGCCTCGGCGCCCGAATCCAGCCGCTCGGGCCAGCCCAGGCCGACGCTGATCGGCACCTTCATGTCGGGCGTGCCCAACTGCGCCAGCACGCTGTGGTCGCGGCAGACGACCATCGAGTGGACGATGCTTTGTGGGTGCAGCACGACGCGAATGGCCTGCGGCGCCAGGTCAAACAGCCAGCGCGCCTCGATCACCTCCAGCGCCTTGTTCATCATCGTCGCCGAGTCGACCGAAATCTTGCGCCCCATCACCCAGTTCGGGTGGGCGCAGGCTTCGTCAGGCGTCACCGTGTGCAGGCTGTCCGGGTGGCGGTCGCGAAACGGGCCGCCCGAGGCGGTGAGCACGATATGGGCGATGCGCCGCGGCCACGCCGCGCGGTCTTCGGGCAGGCACTGGAAGATCGCCGAATGCTCGCTGTCGATCGGCAGCAGCGTGGCGCCGCCGCGCTGCACGGCGTCGATGAACAGCCGGCCGCCGACCACCAGCGCCTCCTTGTTGGCCAGCAGCAGGCGCTTGCCGGCGCGCGCCGCGGCCAGGCACGGCGGCAGGCCGGCGGCGCCGACGATGGCCGCCATCACGCTGTCGACCTCGGGGTGCGCGGCGACGTCGCACAACGCCTGCGCGCCGTACAACACCTCGGTGCGCAGGCCGGCACCGCGCAGCTGCGCGGCCAGCCGCGCCGCCTGACCGGCGTCGGCGACCACCGCCACGCGCGGCCGCCAGCGCAGGCATTGCGCGGCCAACTCGTCCACACGCTGGAAGGCGGTCAGCGCGAAGACTTCGAAGCGCTCGGGGTGCAGCGCAATGACCTCCAGCGTGCTGGTGCCGATCGACCCGGTGGCGCCGAGCAGGCAAACACGCTGGACCGTGGCGGGCGCCGGCTTTACCACCTTTGTTCTCCCCATTTACCAGGTGGCGACGGCCATCGCCGCCGGCAGCACCGGCAGCAGCGCGTCGATGCGGTCGAGCACGCCACCGTGGCCGGGCAGCAGCGCGCTCGAATCCTTGGCCCCGGCGGCGCGCTTGACCAAGGATTCAAACAAGTCGCCAACCACGCTCAGCGCCGCCAGCGCGGCGCAGCCGACAAGCAGCGTGCCGATGCCGCCGAGCTGCTTCAAGCGGCTGAAAACGCTGGCCGAATCGACCGCCAGGTGGGCGTCCAGCCACAGCCACAGCAGCGCCAGCAGCACCACCCCGGCAACACCCGAGACCGCGCCTTCCCAGCTCTTGCCCGGGCTGATCGACGGTGCCAGCTTGCGTCGACCAAACCTGCGGCCGCCGAAATAGGCGGCGATGTCGGCGGTCCACACCAGTGCCATCGCGGAGAGCAAAAAGTTGATGCCGATGCCGCGCGCTGCCGTCAGCGCATTCCAGCCCGCCGCCAGCAGCGCAATGCCGAGCAGCCAGCGCGTTGCCAGCGGCAATTTTGGCCACGCCTCGGGACCGAGCTTAAGCGCCAGGCCGCCGGCCAACGCCCAGGCCAACGCGGTCAGGCGCCAGGGCAGCGCCTGTTCGGCCACCGGCAGGTGCTGGCGGCTGATCAGCAGCGACAGCAGAAGCACCGCCGCGGCCACACCCAGTGCGCTAAGCGGAGCCAGGCCATTGAGTCGCCCCCATTCCCAACCGGCGGCGCAGATCATCGCCAGCGTCAGCAGCGCAAACGGCCAGCTTGCGGCTGCAAACAGCGCCGGCAGCAGCAGCGCCAGCAGCACGACGGCGGTGATCACGCGCTGGCGCAGCATGCGGGCGCGGCGGGCTCAGGTCGACGGCTGCGGCGGCACCGCACCGAAGCGCCGCTCGCGGCGGGCGTAGGACTGCAGCGCGCGGTCAAGTTCGTCGGCGTCGAAATCGGGCCACAGGCAATCGGTGAACACCAGCTCGGCGTAGGCCGCCTGCCAGAGCAGAAAGTTGCTGATGCGCAGCTCGCCGCCGGTGCGTATCAGCAGGTCGGGGTCGGGCGCATGGCGCAGCGCCATGAACTCCGACAGCGCGGACTCGGTCAGCGCGTCGGGCGTCAGACCGGCGGCAATCGCCTGGCGGCAGGCCTGCACGATGTCCCAGCGCCCACCATAGTTGAAGCACACGCTGAGCGTGATGCGGAGGTTGTCGCGCGTGCTGTCCTCGGCCTCGGCCCAGGCCGCGCGCAGCCGGTCGGACACCGCCTGCCGGTCGCCGACGATGACGATGCGCACGCCTTCGCCGGCCAGTTTGGTCAGGTACTTGGCCACGCCGACCAACACCAGGCCCATCAGCCCGGAGACCTCGTCCTCGGGGCGTTTCCAGTTTTCGGACGAGAAGGCGTAGACCGTCAGGTATTCGATGCCGCGGTCGGCGCAGTGGCCGATCAGCCGCACCAGCGTGTCCATGCCGGCCTTGTGGCCGAACACCCGCGGCATGTGGCGCCGGTTGGCCCAGCGGCCATTGCCATCCATCACGATGGCCACATGCCGCGGCACCGAGGGGCTGGTCGTCATCAGCGGCGCGGCGCTCGGGCGCAGGGACGAAAAGTACAACGGGGCAACCGGGCGTGGCAGCGTCAGACCGCCAGCACGTCGGCTTCCTTGGCGTGAACCAGCTTGTCGATCTCGGCGATGGTGCGGTCGGTCATCTTTTGCACCTCGTCCTGCGCGCGGCGCTCGTCGTCTTCGCTGACCGATTTGTCCTTGAGCAGTTTTTTCAGGTGCTCGTTGGCATCGCGGCGCAGGTTGCGCACGGCGATCTTGGCCTCCTCGCCGGTGTGGCGCACCACCTTGGTCAGTTCCTTGCGGCGCTCTTCGGTCAGCGCCGGCATCGGCACGCGCAGCAGGTCACCCTGTGACGACGGGTTCAACCCCAGGTCGCTCTCGCGAATCGCCTTTTCGATCTTCGGGCCCATGCCTTTTTCCCATGGCTGGACGCTGATCGTGCGCGCGTCAAGCAAGGCCAGGTTGGCGACCTGGCTGATCGGCACCATCGAGCCGTAGTAGTCGACATGCACCTGGTCGAGGATGCCCGGGTGGGCGCGGCCGGTGCGTATCTTCTGCAGCTCGTGCTTCATCGCCTCGACGGACTTGGCCATCTTGGCCTCGGCGTTTTTCTTGATGTCGGCAATCGGCATGGGGTGGCCTCAGTGCGGCAATGGAGGGCGGGCGCGGCGCTGGGGCCGCGTTAGACGTGGACCAGCGTGCCCTCGTCTTCGCCGAGCACCACCCGCTTGAGCGCACCGGGCTTGAAGATCGAGAACACCTTGATCGGCAGCTTCTGGTCGCGGCACAGCGCGAACGCGGTGGCGTCCATCACCTGCAGGTTGCGCGAAATGGCTTCGTCGAAGCTGAGCTGCGCATAGCGCGTCGCCGAGGGGTCTTTTTTCGGGTCGGCGGTGTAGACGCCGTCGACCTTGGTCGCCTTGAGGACGATTTGCGCGCCGATTTCGGCGCCGCGCAGCGCGGCGGCGGTGTCGGTGGTGAAGAACGGGTTGCCGGTACCGGCGGCAAACACCACCACCTTGCCTTCTTCGAGGTACTGCAGCGCCTTCGGCCTGACGTAGGGCTCGACCACCTGCTCAATGCTGATGGCCGACATCACCCGTGCGGTCATGCCTTCGCGCTGCATGGTGTCGGCCAGCGCCAGTGCGTTCATCACCGTGGCCAGCATGCCCATGTAGTCGGCGGTGGCGCGGTCCATGCCGACCGCGCCGCCGGCCATGCCGCGAAAGATGTTGCCGCCGCCGATAACCACCGCCACCTCGCAGCCCAGCGCGGTGACGTCCTGCACCTCGCGCACCATGCGCACGATGACCGCGCGGTTGATGCCGTAGGCGTCGTCACCCATCAGGGCTTCGCCGGAGAGCTTGAGCAGAATTCGCTTGTAGGCGGGCATGCGGTGCAACAGCTGCAGCGGCCGGAAGGCCAATCGGTAGAGTTTACGGTGCGCGCTGCCCCCCGGCTTACTGGCCCTTGGCCGCGGCGACTTGCGCGGCGACTTCGGCGGCGAAGTCGTCGCTGCGCTTTTCAATGCCTTCGCCGACGATGTACATCGTGAACGCGGCGACCTGGGTATTGGCGGCCTTGAGCATTTGCTCGACCGTCTGCTTGTCGTTCTTGACGAAGGCCTGGTTGTACAGCGAGACCTCCTTCAGGAACTTCTGCACCGAGCCCTCGACGCGCTTGGCAACGATTTCGGCCGATTGCGTCGGCTTGCCGGCGGCGGTGGCCGCCGCGGCGTCCTCGGCGGCCTTTTCGGCGGCGATCTTGCGTTCCTTGTCGACCAGCGCGGCCGGTACGTCGGCCTGCGACAAGGCCACCGGCTTCATCGCCGCGACGTGCATCGCCACGTCCTTGGCCGCGGTCGCGTCGCCGGTAAATTCGACCACCACGCCGATGCGCGTGCCGTGCAGGTAGTGCGCCAGCGCGTGGCCGCCGTCAAAGCGCTTGAAGCGGCGCACCGACATGTTCTCGCCGATCTTGCCGATCAGCCCCTTGCGCACGTCTTCCAGCGTCGGGCCAAAGCCGTCCTGGCTGTGCGCCAGCGCCGACAGCGCGGCGACATCGGCCGGGTTGGATTCGGCAACCAGCCGCGCCGCGGCGTTGGCGAAGGCCAGGAAGGCGTCGTTCTTGGAGACGAAGTCGGTCTCGCAGTTGATCTCGACCAGCGCGCCGGCGTCACCGGCACGGGCGAAGGCGACCACGCCCTCGGCGGTGATGCGCGCGGCCGCCTTGCCGGCCTTGTTGCCAAGCTTGACGCGCAGGATTTCCTCGGCGCGGCCGATGTCGCCGTCGGCCTCGGTCAGCGCCTTCTTGCACTCCATCATCGGGGCGTCGGTCTTGCCGCGCAGTTCGGCGACCATGCTTGCAGTGATTGCAGCCATTTGTTGCAGTTCTCCGGGATTCAATTCATAGAGCAGGGTGTGCCGGCGGCGTGAAAAAGGGGCGCTGGCCGCCCCTTGTCGACGCGGCCGGCGAGCGGCCTCGTATGGCAGCCGTCAATGGTCTTCGCTGACCTCGACAAACTCGTCGCTGCCGGCGGCCACCGCGGTGACCACTTCGTTGACCGCATTGGCCTTGCCCTCAAGCACCGCATCGGCCACCGCCTTGGCGTACAGCGCGACCGCCTTCGACGAGTCGTCGTTGCCGGGGATGACGTAGTCGATGCCGTCGGGCGAGTGGTTGGTGTCGACGACACCGATCACCGGGATGCCCAGCTTCCTGGCTTCGGCCACCGCGATCTTGTGGTAGCCGACGTCGATCACGAACATTGCGTCGGGCAGCGCGGTCAGATCCTGGATGCCACCGATGTCTTTTTCAAGCTTGGTCAGCTCGCGCTCGAACATCAGCGCTTCCTTCTTCGTCATCTGCTCCAGGCCGGCCTCTTTGGTGACCTGCATTTCCTTGAGCTTTTTCAGCGAGCCCTTGACGGTCTTGAAGTTGGTCAGCATGCCGCCGAGCCAGCGTTGGTCGACAAACGGCTGGCCGGCGCGGCGGGCATCGGCGGCCACCAGTTCGCGCGCCTGGCGCTTGGTGCCGACAAACAGGATCGTGCCGCGCTTGCCGGCAAGCTGGCGCACAAACTTCAACGCTTCCTCGAATTTCGGCAGCGTCTTTTCGAGGTTGATGATGTGGATCTTGTTGCGATGGCCGTAAATGAACGGCGCCATCTTCGGGTTCCAGAAGCGCGTCTGGTGTCCGAAATGGACACCGGCTTCCAGCATTTCACGCATGGTCACTGACACAGGAGAGGCTCCAAAGGTTGGGTCTAGAATCCGGCGCGAATCGCCTGCGGCAGCCGCCGATGCTAATGTGCATCACCAGCGGTAAACAGTGGGGACGCGCGCTGCGGCGACCCCCCGCTTCTTGAAGCCGCAAAGCGACACCTTGATCGATGCCGGTTCGCGAGTGGTTCATCCGGTGCGGTCGGCCGTTTGAAAAACGTCATGACCACCCAGATAAACCCGCAGATCATAGCACCCGAGCGCGCGCCCGATCTGCACGACGCGCTGCACGACCTGCGCCTGGACCGCGCCAGCGCCAGCGAACATCTGCAGGCCAGCCTGCAGGCCGCCGACCACGCCGCCTGTGCCCATGTGTTCATCCGGCGCTTCGATGCCCAGGCCCGCGCCGCCGCGCTGGCGGCCGACGCCGGGCACCGCGCCGGCGCGCCGGCGCTGCCGCTGGGCGGGCTGGCGGTGTCGGTGAAGGATTTGTTCGACGTCGCCGGCGCGCCGACCACCGCCGGCTCGCGCGTGCTGGCCAACGCGGCGCCGGCGGCCGCCGACAGCACCGCGGTGGCGCGGCTGCGCGGCGCTGGCGCGGCGCTGATCGGCCACACCAACATGACCGAGTTCGCCTATTCGGGCGTCGGCATCAACCCGCACCACGGCACGCCGGTCAATCCGGTGACGATGGCGGTCAACCCGACGCCACGCATTCCCGGCGGCAGCACCTCGGGTGGTGCGGTCAGCGTGGCCGCCGGCGCGGCGTGGGCCGCGCTGGGCTCGGACACCGGTGGCTCGATCCGCATTCCGGCCGCCTTGCAGGGCCTGGTTGGGTTCAAAAGCACGCAGCGGCTGGTGCCGCAAGACGGTGCCGTGCCGCTGGCGCCGACGCTCGACACCGCAGGCGCGATCACCCGCTCGGTGCGCGATGCCGTGTTGCTGCACGGCATCCTGGCCGCCCGCACGCCGCGCCCGCTGCGGCTGCCGCTGCACCAGTTGCGCCTGGCGGCGCCGGCGGCGGTGATGCTCGACGGCATAGACACCGAGGTGGCGCGGGCCTTCGAGCAGGCGCTGGGTCACCTGCGCGCGGCCGGCGCGCGGATTGCCGAGATCGAGCTGCACGAGCTGACCGAGCTTGCCGGGCTGCAGGCCAAGGGCGGCTTTGCCGCGGCCGAAAGCTGGGCCTGGCACCGCAGCCTGCTGGAGCGCCGCGAGGCCGACTACGACCCGCGGGTGGCGCAGCGCATCCGCCGCGGCCAGTCGGTCAGCGCGGCCGACTACCTGGACCTGATTCAGCAGCGCAAGCGCTGGATTGCGGCGGTCGAGGCGGCGGTGGCCGGTTGCGACGCCTTGCTGTCGCCGACGGTGCCGATGGTCGCCCCGGCGCTGGCGCCGCTGCTCAGCAACGACCAGCGTTTTCATGCCATCAATGCGCTGCTGCTGCGCAACCCGGCGGTGGTCAACATGCTCGACGGCTGCGCGCTGACGCTGCCCTGCCACGAACCCGGCCAGATGCCGGTCGGCATGATGGTCTGGGCGCCGGCGATGGGTGACGATGCGGTGCTCGGTACCGCGCTGGCGATTGAGGCGGTATTGGCCGACGCCTGGCTGGACGCCGACGCCTGATGCGCGTCGCGGTGATCGGCGCCGGCGTGGTCGGCGTCACCACGGCGCACGAGCTGGCGGTCGACGGCCATGCGGTGACGGTGTTCGAGCGCCGCGGCAGCGTGGCCGAGGAAAACAGCTTTGCCCATGGCGGATTGCTATCCATCGGTGGCATCACGCCGGGCGGGTGGATCGATGGCGGCCGTCTGGGCCGCAGCACGGCGCAGCGCCTGGCTGGCTGGTGGCGGTCGCGCCGGGGTGGCGGTGGCGCAGACGGGCAAGCGCACCCGGCGCGCATGGTCCGGCTGGCCGCCTACAGCCGTGAGCGGCTGGCCAGGCTGACCGATGCGCTTGGGCTGGAGCACGAGCAAAGCCGCGGCGTCCTGCTGCTGTTGCCAACGCCGCGCACGCAAGCCCAGGCGCGGCCGGCGCTGCACGCGCTGGCCGAGTGGGGTGTGGCCATGCACTGGCTGGACGCCGAGGGCGCGCGCGCGGTCGAGCCTGGCCTGAACCGCGTTCCAATGCTGCATGCGGCGCTGCACCTGCCCGACGACGGCGTGGCCAATTGCCGCCAGTTCAGCCACCTGTTGCGTGCCCAGGGGCAGCGCCTGGGGGTGGTCTTCCGCTTCAACCGGCAGGTGTTGGCGCTGGACCGCACGGCACCCACCGCGCTGCGGCACCAACCGGCCGATGGCGCGCGCGACGCCCAAATCGAGGCCTTCGACGCGGTGGTGGTCTGCGCGGCGGTCGACGCCGCGGCACTGTTGCGCCCGCTGGGCCTTGAGCTGCCGTTAAAGGCCTTGCACGGGTTGTCGATCACCGCGCCGCTGCGGTTGATCGAAAGCCACCCCGAGCTGGGGCCACAGTCGGCGGTGGTCGACCTGCGTCACCGGGTGACGGTGACCCGGCATGGACTGCGCGTACGCGTCAGCGGCGGGGCGATGCCGCGCGCCGATGCGGCCGGCGGCGAAAAAAGCGCCATCGCCTTGCTTTACCAGGTGCTCAACACCTGGTTTCCGGGCTGCGCCAGGCTGGGCGCCGGCCAGGCCGAACCGCAGTTGTGGCGCGGCCTGCGCACCATGCTGCCCGACGGCCGGCCGGTGATCGGGCCGGGCGGGCCGCCGGGGGTCTGGCTCAACCTCGGCCACGGTGGCCACGGCTGGACCCTGGCCTGCGGCGCGGCGCGCTTGCTGGCCGACCAGTTGGCCGGCCACGCCACCGAGTTGGACGTCGACGGCTTTGACGTTGAGCGCTTGCAGGCACGGCCGCTGCGGCAGTAGCGCCGCGGCGGCGGCGTGGAGGCGTCTCGGCCATGGGTTCGGTCGCGTGAACGGCCTGGGTAATTGGGCGCGTAATTGGCCGCGTGATTGGTCGCGTGATTGGTCGCGCGGCGCTGCCGCCCGGCCGCTGCGCCGCCGCGGCTGACCGCATACTGCGCGCGCCATGACCGCTCCCCCCAAGCCGCGTCGCGCATCGGCCGCGCCTGCCAGGCCTCGCCAGGCCGCGACCACCTCAGCCGCCGCCATGCCGTGGCTGCCGCCGCCCGCCAACCACCCGCCCGAACCGGTGCTGCCTTCGCAGCGCGCCTGGCCGCTGCATGGCGTCGAAGCCAGCCGGCAGATTGAAGCCGCCGGCCTGGCGGCAACGCCTGCGCACGCGCTGATCGAGCGCGCCGGGCTGGCCGTGGCACGGCTGGCGCAGGCGGTGTTGGCCCCGGGCGAGGCGGTGGCGGTGCTGGCTGGTCCAGGCAACAACGGCGGCGACGGCTTGATTGCCGCCGCGCATTTGCAGCGCTGGGGACAGCGCGTTCAGGTCTACGCCGTGGGGCCGTCGGACAAGCGGCCCGACGACGCACGCCACGCCTGGGCCCTGGCGCAGGGCGCGGGGGTGCCGATTTGCACTGGGCTGCCGGCCACGCCGCCGCCGGTTGGGCTGTGGCTGGACGCGCTGCTCGGCCTGGGCGCGCGGCGCGCGCCGAGTGACGAGATGGCCGCCGCGATCCGGCTGGTCAACGCCGACGCTGCCGCGGTGCTGGCGGTCGACCTGCCGTCCGGCCTGTGCGCCGACACCGGCCGCGTACTGGGCGAGGCCGCGGTGCGCGCCGACCACACGCTGTCGCTGTTGACGCTCAAGCCGGGGCTGTTCACCGGCGCTGGCCGCGAGCACAGCGGCCGCGTCTGGTGGCACGGCCTGGCGCTGCCGGCAGAAATCGGGGCGCCGCCGCCCGATGCCTGGCTGACCGGCCCGCCGCGCTGGCCCGAGCGACGCCACGGCCAGCACAAGGGCAGTTTCGGCGACGTGCTGGTGGTCGGCGGCGCGCCGGGCATGGGCGGTGCGGCCTTGCTCGCCGCGCGCGCCGCGCTGCGCGCCGGCGCCGGCCGCGTGCTGTTGTGCATGGTCGACGAGGGCGGCTTGTGGACCGACCCGGTGCGCCCGGAGCTGATGCCGCGCCAGCCAGCCACTGCACTCACGCCGCAGCTGTTGACGAACTCCACCGTGGTCTGCGGCTGCGGCGGTGGCGACGATGTCGCGCGCTGGCTGCCCGGGGTGCTGCACTACGCCGCGCGGCTGGTGCTCGACGCCGACGGCCTGAACGCCGTGGCGCTGGACAGCGCACTGCTGGCACAGCTGGCCGAGCGCAGCGCGCGCGGCCAGCCGACCATCGTCACGCCGCATCCGCTCGAGGCCGCGCGGCTGCTTGGCTGTACTGCCGCCGACATCCAGGCCGACCGCCTCGGCCGCGCACTGGCCCTGGCCGTGCGTTGCGCGGCGACGGTGGTGCTGAAGGGTTCCGGCAGCGTGGTCGCGGCGGCCGGCGAGACGGCCGTCATCAACCCCACCGGCAACCCGCGCCTGGCCACCGCCGGCAGCGGCGACGTGCTGGCCGGTTGGCTGGGCGGCGCCTGGTCGGCCCAGCCCGCAACCCCCGCCCACGCGCTGGCCAGCGCGGTCACCTGGCGCCACGGCCACGGCGCCGAAACCGCGGCCGGTGACCACGAGTTGCCGCTGCGCGCCGACGACCTGATCGAGGCCATGGCGGGGTCAAATTCCGGGGTCAGGTCTTGCCTTTTGCTGACAAAAGGCAAGACCTTGTGTCTTCCCGAGAAGTGAATTTGGTATTGGTATTTGGGGTTTAAGAATGGTAGTGGTGGAAGGCTGTGGGTAAGTGGGCAGAGGCCCGCGCGGTGGGCCACGCGGCAGCGTTGTCCACGGCTAGCGGGCCGGTTCGGGCTCCAGCCCGAACTGTCCACTTACGCACAGCCTCGCGACGCTACTTTTTCGCGGTCGGTGCGCCAAACCCGATGGACCTTTGAGCACGCAGCTCGTGAGTTAGCTCTTGGTCAACGCACTGGCCCTTTTCATCCAACCGTGTAGCCCGAACTTTGTCTTTGTCATGAGCACGCATCCGCAAGGTGGGGCAGCGACCCGCAGCCAACGGCCCAATGTCGGCATCGATGTTTCGAAGCAGC
>WBZS01000337.1_pt1 | contig 54866 bp, 47 predicted proteins | sample 5204201 | NCBI WGS metagenome assembly WBZS01 (sample SAMN12344357, study PRJNA552823) | activated sludge metagenome | biome: Activated sludge suspended growth; feature: Nitrification reactor; material: Wastewater; isolation source: activated sludge from nitrification reactor of wastewater...
TTTTCTCCATCAATTTCTCTTGGCGCATGAGGGCTTCTAACGCGGCAGGACTTTTGGAAAAGGAATGGCAATTGGGGCAAACTTTGAGGCCATTTACGCCTCGCATTCATCAATAACCGCAAATTTTGCCGAATTTACCAATGTTTGTAGCAATGAACTTGCTGGTCGCGTTGGCTGATTCGCAATTCAGCGTTCTGTGCACACACGATTTATGTACACTTCGCTGACTGGTCAACCAGAGGCTTCCTTTCACCCGCCAGAAAAATAGGGAGCTTTGAAGTCATGGTCGTCAATTTTCGATTGAGCCTAGTCACTATTGCAATTGGAATTTGTTTGCTGAAAACAAATTCGCTTTGGGCTCAATCTGGCAATGCGCTCTATTCGCCGTTACCCGTAACCAGTCGTACATTTGGCCAATTTCCACCGCCACCAAGTCCAAAAGAGGTGGAAGTGAGTCAGTACAGTTCCCCTGCCGTTGCTGAAGCCAAATTCAACTCAGTTGATTCACTGGAGGGCAGCGAATTTCAAGATTCGGCCACGGTTGAGCAACTCCTGAAACGGATTGAAAAACTGGAGAATGCTGACAAGACAAAGCGGGACGGTGAAACAAAAAAAAAGGAAGACGAAGCGGCCCAAAAGAAGGCCGACGAAGCGAAAAAAATCGATTCCGGTTGGACCGATGTCTCGGATGATAAATGGACCGTAAAGCTGGGCGGCCACGTCCAAATGGACTATGTAAATTGGGCTTCCGCGTCGCCATCGATTGTTGGCCAGCAGGACTATTTTGAATTCCGCCGCTTGCGATTGGTCGCCGATGGTACCGGCTATGGAGTGTACGATTTCCGTCTGCAAATGACGCTCGAACCAGAAACGGTGGGTGAAAGTCCACCTGGAGTCGCGACGTCACCCGATGTAAAAGACGCCTACCTTTCAATCAATGAGATTCCCAGTTTGGGCAGATTTCGAATCGGGAACTTTTTTGTGCCGTTCAGCCTCGAACAAGTCACCAACGATACGAACAACATTTTCTTGGAACGCTCAATTCCGAGTCAGGGCGTATTCGCAGCCGATCGCGAGGTTGGTATGGCTCTGTACAATGCATCCGATGATAAGCGTTTCACTTGGGCCACGGGTGTTTTCTTCGACGGGATTAGTGACACGCTGAAGGAACGTATTGACGACAACCAAGGCATGAGGCTTTCTGGGCGAGTGACCTGGCTTCCGTACTACGATGAACCTTCCAACGGCCGTTATTTGGTCCACACCGGCTTAGGGATCCTTCACACGGATGATCAAGACGACCGTATTCGATTTCGAGCACGTCCTCAGATTCACGAAGGCCCACGACTCGTCGATAGCGGCACAATTAACGCTGATACCTACACGACCGGGAACGCCGAATTTGCGACTGTCATGGGACGCGTTACCCTTCAGTCGGAGGCTTTCTTGTCGAACATCAACATGCTCGTCGGCGATTCGATCGCAGTGAACGGAGCATACTTGCACGCCAGCTATTTTTTGACCGGTGAAAACCGAGTCTTTGAAAGGTTTGGCCAGCATGGTCCCCAGTTCGCACGTAATGCTCCCATTAACAATTTTTTCGTCGTGCCGGGTTATGTGAGTTGGGGAGCGATCGAGACAAAGGCTCGTTGGTCGCATTTGGATCTAAGCAATCTCTCGCGCGGTCAATACAACGATTTTACGTTGGGATTCAATTGGTATTGGAATGATCGAACTCGGTGGATGTTCGATTGGATTCACCCGTTAACCACTCGTGACACGCCGTTTGGATCGACCGAAAGTAACCTGTTGGCCCTCCGTTTTGACTTTAATTGGTAAATGAACTTGGCCCTATTGATTGGAAAAAAAATTATGAACAGTCGACCGAGAATTTGCCTAACGTTTCTATTCGCATTTTTCCCATTCGTTTGTGGGGAAATTGCCTGGGGGCAAACTTCGTGCTGCGCCCAGTGCGGTTGTGTAGCTGGCTGCCAACGCGTTTGCCGACTCAAGTGCGAGGAAAAACGAGTTACTGAAACGCTTTGGGCGGGCAAGAGCGAAGAAATCTGTTTGCCAGGCAAAAGTCGGTGTGTGGACCAGCAATGCGAAATGATCGGTGATCAAGTTCCTGACGCCGAGGTGCCGTGCGCACAACCAAAAAAGTTCGTGTGGAACCTTTGGCAACCGATTACTGCGCCAACTTCCGCAACTAAGAGCAAACTAATGAAGCGAACTATCGTGAAGACGATTCCCTCGTACAGGTGGGTCGTCGAAGATCTTTGTCCGGACTGCGAGGCGACTGCCAAAACCAACAAATAGCCTCTTGCAAACCCATTTATTTTTGGTGCTTTTCGGGCTTTTTTGAGTCTTGGATGACTCTCTTCTTTTCCAAGCGGTCGATTTGGACAAGTCGACCGTCCTGAACGAAGACTTGAATCCAACCATGGCGGATCCCTACGATCGCATCACAAACCAATTTCACTTCTGCCTCAGATAACTTTCCTCCGTTATTTTGCGGTGGGGGCTGAGAAATTTCAGATTTGTCGGTCATTGTAACGCAATCCTTTTCTACGGTAATTGGTTTGGTTGGCCAGCCCGTACTGGCATGGGATAGAGTTGATAAAATCAGATTGAAAAATCCGACACAAATACTCGAGCAGCTTTCGGATTGACAAAAACGGTCTCGCCCAAAATCAATCCCAATTCATGGAAACGATCGAGTGAGATATCAACTTGAATCATCGAGTTTTCGGTAGCTAGACTAATCTTGGCAATAGCGCCTGCAGGGTTCAACTTCACGACGCGCGCTGGAAGGCTGACTTCGGGTGATTGGGTTCGAAGGATTTCCAGTTCATGTGGACGCATGTAAACGGTTGCTGGGACTTCGTTCGGAGCCGTATGCTGTGGGCAGTCGAATGCCAGTTCGCCAACACGCGCTTTGCCGTGACTGACACGAGCTTGAAACACGTTGACCTGACCAAGAAACTCCATGACGAATTGGGTAGCCGGATGATGAAACACTTGGCTGGGCGTTCCAACCTGTTCGATTCTTGCGTGGTTCATGATCACAACTCGGTCCGCCACTTCTAGCGCCTCCTCTTGGTCATGCGTTACGAGCACACTAGTCAGGTGGATTTCTTCGTGCAATTGCCGCAGCCATGTCCGTAATCCCTGACGCACTTTCGCATCCAAGGCTCCAAAGGGTTCGTCAAGCAATAGCACTTTCGGTTCTACTGCAAGAGCCCTCGCCAGCGCAACCCGTTGCCGCTGACCTCCGGACAGCTGCGACGGATACCGTTGTCCTAATTCGTCCAGGTGAATGAGCCGCAATAAGCGGTGTACACGATCTCCAATTTCAGAATTTGATGGTCTTTGGGCACGAGGTTTCACGCGCAAGCCAAATGCAATGTTTTCAAAAACGGTCAAATGCCGGAACAGGGCATAATGTTGAAAAACGAAGCCGACATGACGCTCACGAACTGATCGGCTAGTGACATCATCATCGTTGAAACGAATTTCACTTTGCGGATTTGGGTCCGGTGTTTCTAAACCTGCCATGATTCTCATCAATGTCGTCTTGCCCGATCCGGACGGCCCCAACAACGCAACCAATTCGCCATCGTTGATTCGCAGGTCGACATCTCGTAGTGCAACAAAGCTTCCAAACGTCTTCGAAATGTGCGTAATTTCAATGCTCACGTTAAAATTCCTCTGTCGATGTCGACTCAAGTTTTAGACGGCCAGATTCGATTCGTTTTTTATTTTCGAGCAGACTTTTGGCAATCAGCGTCACGATCCCTAGCAATGCCAATAAAGACGCGACGGCAAAGGCGGCGACGAAGTTGTATTCGTTGTAAAGTATCTCCACATGCAAGGGCACCGTATTCGTCTTTCCACGAATGTGTCCTGACACGACAGAAACTGCGCCGAACTCGCCCATAGCACGGGCGTTTGCCAAAACGACTCCATAAAGTAACGCCCACTTTATGTTGGGCAACGTTATCCGCCAAAAGGTTTGCCATCCGTTGGCTCCAAGCATGACCGCCGCCTCCTCCTCCTCACGGCCTTGCTCGTCCATCAGTGGGATCAACTCCCGGGCAACAAAGGGAAAGGAAACAAAAAGCGTTGCCAAGATAATTCCAGGCGTTGCAAATATGATCGGGAATTGGTGACTGACCAACCAACCTCCGAGCCAAGTTTGGCCGCCGAATAGCAGGACATAAATTAACCCGGAGATAACCGGTGAAACGGCAAACGGCAGATCGATCAAGCTAATCAACAGACTCTTGAAGCGCACGTGATGTTTCGTTAGCGCCCATGCTGTTGCCAAGCCAAATGCGGTATTTAGAGGCACCGCAATCGCAGCGGTGAGCAATGTCAATTTGATCGCTGACAGTGCATTTTCATCGATGATGCTCGCCCAATACAGTGCCAGGCCTTTGCGAAATGCTTCTACAAAAATGGCAGCTAACGGTATGATCAAAAAGAGAACCAAGAATCCTAACGCCAGTAGGATCAGCGCGAACTTGACCCAAATTGGTTCGTCAAATGTGCGGAGAGTAACACGTTCGGACTGGAGCGAGGTTTTGGTGCCCATTGTGGCTGCCATTAAATCAACCCTCGGCGATGCGAACTCGTCCAAAATTGGATGGCGTTCGTTACAAGTAACAATGCGAATGAAGCCAATAGCATCACCAAGGCAATGGCCGTCGCACCGGCAGTATCAAATTGCTCCAGCTTGGTTACGATCAATAGTGATGTGATTTCCGTCTTGAACGGCATATTTCCAGAAATAAAAACAACCGAGCCGTATTCGCCAATAGCTCTCGCCAGCGACATCGAAAAGCCGGTCAATAGGGCAGGAAACAAGGCCGGAAAAATGACTCGGCGAAAAGTTTGCCAACGGTTCGCTCCCAAACTTGCAGCCGCTTCCTCTTGTTCCTGCTCCAAATCTTCTAGGGCCGGCTGCATTGTGCGAATGACAAATGGCAAGCCAATAAACGTCAAGGCAACGACAATCCCCAATGGAGTAAACGCAACCTTGATTCCAAGCGGCTCTAACCAACGCCCCAACCAACCGTTTTGTGAATACACCGTTGTCAATGCGATTCCCGAAACTGCCGTCGGCAAGGCAAACGGCAAATCCACGAGAGCATCAATTACTTTGCGCCCGAAAAACCTATATCGGACGAGTGTCCAAGCTACGATGAAACCGAAAACGCTATTGATCAAAGCGGCAAGCAACGACGCGCCAAACGTCAAGCGGTAAGAAGCTAGGACACGCGGATTCGTGACGGTATTCCAAAATTCCTTCCATCCCATGTTTGATGTCGACACGAAAATGGCTGCTAAAGGAATCAAGACGACCAGGCTCAAGTAAAAAAACGAATAGCCAAAGGTCAAGCCAAACCCGGGCAAAACCGATCGCCGACTTCTTAAGATTTTCATGGACCTGTTTCCAAGATGTATCGTTTCGCCTGACGTCGACGTAGCGGCCCACGAGAATCTACCGCAAGGCTTCAAAAATCTGATCGAACACACCGCCGTCAGCAAAATGGGTGGCTTGAGCGGAAGGCCAACCCCCGAAAACCTCGTCAATCTTAAACAGCTCGATTGCTGAAAACTGCTTCAAGTGTTCGGGATCCGCGTGTTCCGGATAGGCTGGTCGGTAAAAATGTTTGGCCGCTAACTTTTGGCCAGTGGGCGAATACAAATACTCGAGGTAAGCCTTCGCTACTTCCAGCGAATTGTGGGACTTGGCATTTTCGTCGACTAAGGCGACAGGTGGTTCGGCAAGAATACTACATGATGGAACCACCATTTCAAATTTGTCGGCACCAAGTTCCTTGACTGCCAAAAATGCTTCATTTTCCCAAGTCAAAAGGACGTCACCGATTCCTCTCTGAACAAACGTAGTTGTCGAGCCTCGTGCGCCAGAATCGAATACCGGCACGTTCTTGAGAATTTTAGTTAACAAATCTCTTGCGGATGAATCGGAGCCGCCCGGCTGCCGCAAAGCAAAGCCCCAAGCGGCCAAGTAGTTGTAACGGGCCCCTCCAGACGTTTTCGGATTTGGCGTAATCACTTGAATTCCAGGCTGGGCGAGATCTGCCCAGTCCCTGATTGCTTTAGGATTGCCTTTCCGAACAAGGAATACGATTGTTGATGTGTAAGGTGAGCTGTTGTTGGGCAATCGCGACTGCCAGTTAGTTGGCAACAATTTTGACTTCGCCGCGATTTCGTCAATATCGTAAGCAATTGCCAAGGTGACTACGTCTGCCGGAAGTCCATCAATTACTGCGCGCGCTTGCTTGCCGGCACCACCATGCGATTGCTCGATTGTCACGGATTGGCCGTTAGTCTCCTGCCAAAATTTCGCGAACGTCGCATTGAATTCAGTGTAGAATTCGCGTGTCGGATCGTAGGAAGCGTTTAACAATTTGACGCTGGGTGTTTTCGCCTTCGATTCACTATTCGCTTTTTCACTGGTTTTCTGTTCGCGACAACCTACTGCGAGGAAAGCCAAGACAACCAACAGACAGCCATTACGCAAATAATGCGAAAGTGCCGAGCGCTGCATAATGCACCTAGGTCGAGAATGTTTTTTCATGTTGTTTCAAAGTCCATTTGAATTAAGTTTTTCAAGAACGATTTCCTACCGGATTCGCGCATTATTTCCCACCCATTCCACTCGGCCCATACAGACATAGTCGAAGCCAAGTTCGTCCGATTCGGGCGCGATCGACGCATCAAACGAAACAAAAACCGAAACTTCTTCAGCGAGCCGCCGCTTTCCGTTTTCAAAAACAAACCAACGCCGGTGAAGCGGATCATCGCGCCAAGCTTCGTTGAATGCGATGCAAATACGATTCAAAGTAGGAGCGGGAGCTCGATAGAATTGGGTCCATTTGCCCATCCGCTCGCCCCAAGAGACTCGAGTCGCGTTGGAGTTTTTGGAACTAGGCCAAACATGGCTTTGGGGAGACAGAAACAACGTCCAGAGGAAAGCCGTTGAATTTACGAGAATTTTCATTTTTCGCCTTTCACAGGTTGACTTTGTCCCCGTGTTAAGCAAATGCGATGCCAATCTCGGAAAGAAAAAAACATGGCTTTTTTCTCAAAAAACAGAAACATAATCGTTGACGTGATATTTGTCCGTCAAATATGATGGAAAAACCGTCTTTTGTGCCCGTTGTATTTGCTGGTGTGTTCGCTATGAATTTCCCGCCCGACTTTGAGTTGCAGATTTGGAAGGAAGTGAGTCGGCACGCCGAGATTCAGGAGTTTGCAACGAAGGCGTGGCTGATCTTGTGCGAGGCTAACTCTCTGGCAGAGCTTTCAATTCGTTGGCTCGAAGAAAGTCATTGCACCTTGGCGCCCATTGCTTTCGCCTCAGACTGTGCAAGCCAAAATTCCTGGAGAACCGTGGTCATCGACAAGGCGGCAACGAAGTTAATGAAGCGTTGGTGCCTCGGGACTGCACCTTGTGCGAACGACGTTGAATCGCTGAGTTTGCGTTCGCTATTGTTTGCTGATGGAGCGACCAACGCATTCGCAATTCCGTTAGGCCAGCATGACAATGGTTTTGGCATCTTAAATTTGAAATGGAATGAGAGTTCAGTATCTCGCCATCACGTCCACGAGGTCAACGCCTTATTGCGTGAGCCGTTTGCTGTTGCGTTGGGTAATCATCGCCGAATTCATGAATTGGCAACGCTGCGTGAGGCTGCTGAAGCGGAGCGAGGGGCCTTGTTGCGCCGACTCGGGCGTCAAACGGGAACAGACGATTCAATCGTAGGTGAGTCAACGGGATTGAAGGGGGTAATGGAGCGCGTGCAGTCTGTCGCAAAACTGGCAGTTCCCATTTTGGTTCTGGGAGAGACCGGCACCGGAAAGGAAGTTATCGCACGAGCATTGCATCAACGTAGTGAACGGGCCTCGGGGCCTTTCATCCGCGTCAACTGCGGTGCGATTCCAACTGAATTAATTGATTCGCAATTGTTTGGGCATGAAAAAGGCAGCTTTACTGGAGCCGAATCCAGCCATTCGGGTTGGTTCGAACGGGCGGATGGCGGGACGTTGTTCCTGGACGAAATTGGTGAGCTGCCTTTGGAGGCTCAAGTTCGTTTGCTGCGGGTTTTACAAGACGGCAATATTGAGCGAGTTGGCGCCAAGCAATCGATACATGTCGATGTCCGTTTGGTTGCCGCCACTCATCGCGATTTGTTGGCAATGGTACGCGAAGGTCGGTTTCGGGAAGACTTGTGGTATCGGGTCGCGGTCTTCCCGATTCGCCTGCCCACATTGCGAGAGAGAATCGCCGATATTGGTTTGTTAGCAAGACATTTCGCTGAGCGAGCTGCATTGCGATTCGGTTTGCCGTTGGTGGAGCCTTCGGAAACCGACGTCAAAATGTTGCAGGCCTATGATTGGCCAGGCAATATCCGTGAATTGGGAGCAGTCATGGATCGCGCCGCGATATTGGGAGATGGTCGAGAATTGGCTATTGATAAAGCTCTCGGGTTAGGTTCCCAAGTGCATGCGCCAATTCTGATTCAGCACGAACGTCAATCAAAGTCCGTTGAGTTGGATTCGTCCGAGTGGTCGCTTGAGGCGGTAACGAAACGTCATATTGAATTGGCATTGAAGAAATCACACGGCAAAATCGAAGGCCGGGGGGGTGCGGCGCATCTTTTGGAAATCAATCCGCATACATTGCGCGCCCGGATGCGCAAATTGAAAATCACCTGGCGAAATTTCCGCGACTAGATCTGATTCGACAATTGAACACGTCTTGGTGATAAAAGAAAGCGAGAGGAAAAAGACGAAAAAGACGAAACATCGCGGCCACGCAAAAGCAAATGGCAAAACGTGTGTTTTTCGGAACAATTCGTCTTTGCTTGCGTAACATTGGGATACTGGCGAAGGTAATTGAAATCGCGCAACGGTTGCGAATGGGCTCAAAGGACGTTATTTTTTACAGCTTCCTCTTCTTGTTTTTCTGCGATGATTGCTTTGAATAATCAACTTGATTTGTCGGATTCTCAACGCATTGTGATGTCGGGAATTGGCTTGACGGCGCCCAATGGAAATTCGTTGGCCGAAATGCGGGAAGGGCTCCTTTCTGGCCGAAGCGGCGTGGGGCCTTACGAGATTCGCTATTTTGGCAAGACAATCGCGGGCGTCTGCAATTTTGAAGTCACTCGCCATCAGTCGAAAAAGGACGCGCGGCGGGGCACGCGAGCCGGAAGCGTTGGAATCTACTGTGCCAATGAGGCGTTGCTTAACAGCGGCATCGACTGGCCAAACACGGCAAAAGATCGTGTCGGCGTTTACATCGGCGTTACGGAACACGGCAATGTCGAGACGGAAAGTGAAATCTACCAAATCAAAGCATTCGACTACGACACAAAGTTCTGGTCGCACCATCACAATCCGCGGACAGTGGCGAACAATCCTGCGGGCGAAATTGCCTTGAATATGGGCGTTACGGGGCCTCACTACACGATTGGAGCTGCCTGCGCGGCGGGGAATGCGGGGATCATCCAAGGCTTGCAAATGTTACGGTTGGGTGAAGTAGATTTGGCGTTTGCCGGAGGTGTTTCCGAGAGCATTCACACGTTCGGAATTTTTGCCGGTTTTGCCAGTCAAGGCGCGTTGGCGTCGCATGAGGATCCAACGAAAGCTTCGCGTCCTTTTGACAAAAACCGCAATGGAATCGTCGTCGCCGAGGGTGGTTGCATTTATGTCTTGGAGAGACTTTCTGATGCAAAACGTCGCGATGCAAAGATAATTGCCGAAATTGTCGGCTACGGCATCAACACCGACGCCACGGACTTTGTTTTGCCAAATGCGGAACGCCAGGCCCAGTGCATGCGTCTGGCTTTGAAGCGTGCTGGGCTGGCGGCGGAACAAATTGACATTGTTAGCACCCACGCCACTGGAACACCCAACGGGGATATCCTCGAATGTGCCGCAGTTCGCGAGGTTTTTGGCAATTCCGAGAAGACTTGGATCAATAACGCCAAAAGTTTTATTGGCCATTCAATGGGAGCCGCTGGTGCGTTAGAATTGGCCGGAAACCTCCCCTCATTTGACGATCGAGTAGTTCACCCTACAATCAATCTGGACGAACTCGATGAGGAGTGTGCACTTCATGGTCTGGTTGTTGGGCAACCCCGTGAAGTAAACGACGTCACCTATATTTTAAACAACTCGTTTGGAATGTTGGGAATCAATTCCGCACTGATTGTGAAGCGGTATTGTTGATCTCAGTTTTCAAATTTTTTTGAATTGGAGTTGGCCAACGCATGGCACCTGAAGAAATCCGTCAAGCCATTATTGAAATTCTGGAAGACATCGCTCCCGACGAAGATCTGTCCAATTTGGACGACAATGTCAGTTTCCGTGAGCAAATGGAACTGGACAGTATGGACTTCCTCGACATCGTCATGGAATTGCGAAAACGATACCGTGTCCAGGTTCCGGAAGAAGATTACGTGCAGCTGGCATCCATGAGTTCGACGGTCAAATACCTTGAGCCGAAGATGGCCGATGTCGCGGTCTAATTGCGACAAGCCCAGTTTTTCGCAAAACCCGTTTTATTCCGACAGGTATTTCCTGGCCTGATCGTGTGCTCTAATTGGCGACCATGGTGAGTGAATGTAGTGTGGCGTTGATTTATGCTGCGATTGCCGATCTCCGTTGGCGTCAGGCCCCTGAGTAATCTGATCTATGTCTTCAGTCCCGACCCAAGTGTCCGACCAAACCCCGCAGGGCGGTAACGGGACTTCGGTACCGGAAAAAACGTCACCGGAAAAGGTGCCTCAACCGTCAGCGCATCATGCTGCCGTGAAGAATGAAGATCCTTGCTATGACACGATCATCATCGGCGCAGGTATGAGCGGGATCGCCGCTGGAATCCGTTTGGCCTACTACGATCAACGCGTTTGCATTCTGGAAAAACACAATACGATTGGCGGTTTAAATTCCTTTTATCGAATGAATCGCCGTGACTATGACGTCGGATTGCATGCGGTAACCAACTTCACTGAAAAGGGGGCGAGGAAGGGACCGTTTTCAAGAATTTTGAGGCAACTTAGATTCAAGTGGGAAGATTTCGCCTTGGCGCCGCAACGCCGTTACGGATCTCCTTTCCGGATGTCGACTTGATTTTTGACAACAACATCGAGTTGCTAACGGCCGAAGTCGCGAGAGCGTTTCCTGGCTGTCGTGATCGGTGGTCGAGATTGTTGGGAAGCATTGTGGATTACGACGATCTGGATCAAGCGGCTTTTGAGATTTCCGCTCGGCAAAGGCTGGAAGAGATCTTGGGAGATCGTTTACTGATCAACATGTTATTGTGTCCGCTGATGTGGTACGGCAACCCTCGTGAGCATGATATGGCCTGGGGCCAATTTTGCATCATGTTTCGTAGCATTTTTCTCGAGGGTTTTTCGCGGCCGTACAAAGGCGTGCGTCTGATTTTGAAGAATCTGATCAAGAAGTTTCGTCAATTAGGCGGTGAATTGAAGTTGCGGGCCGGAGTTGCGAAGATCTTGACCGAAAATGGTCATGCCATGGGAGTTGTCCTAGATGATGGCCGTACTTTGTTTGGCAAACGCATCCTTTCATCCGCGGGCCACCTTGAAACGTTGCGGATGTGCGACGATGCGAGCGAACCGGACCCGCGAACCGCTGGGCAAATGTCTTTCATCGAGTCCATTTCTGTCATTGGTCGTCAGCCGGCTGATATCGGCTATGACGAAACGATTGTATTCTTCAATGACTCTCATGAATTCGACTGGAGGCCGCCGGAAAATGACCTGTGTGATTTGAGAACGGGCGTGATTTGTTCCCCGAACAACTACCTGTACGAAGCAAGTGAAGGTAGTCTGCCCGAGGGAATCATTCGCTTGACCTCGATCGCCAGTTACGAACGCTGGAGTCAGCTATCCGAGCTCGAGTATCGCCGCGAGAAATTGCGTTGGTACGATCGTTCGGTTGAGTCTTGCGTTCGATTCATTCCTGACTTTCGACCGTATGTGGTCGACACAGATATGTTTACGCCAACCACCATTCGGCGTTTTACCTGGCACGATAACGGTGCCGTCTATGGAGCTCCGGACAAGAAGCTGGATGGCACGACCCATCTTTCCAACCTGTTTTTGTGTGGAACCGACCAAGGCTTTGTCGGCATCATCGGAGCGATGATGAGTGGCATTTCGATGGCAAACCTTCATTGTTTGAAGGAATAATCGCGGATCGCAAATGGTGAAGGCCATGCCGCCGAAATGGTCGGCCGCGGGATACTAATTTCGAAAACGTTCGGTCTTCAGCTTGGCGGATGCCGTCAAGGATCTGTTTTTGAAGAATTGGCTGGTGAGGACAATGTTGTTTTGGATCGGCGCCGTGATGGACACGGTCACATGATCGGTGTTATTTGTAATCGTTGTGGGTGTCACCGTAACCGTGTAGGTGCCTGCCCCGACGGTGGCGAGAATTTCGTCCACTTTTGCGATGGCCTCTGCTGCGGTTGCGCCCGGTACCTTGACTTCGCGGGCTGCCTCGTATGCTGCTTCATCCATTGCGCGACGAAGGAAAGTGACGCGCGAAAACTCAAAGGTAAAGAAAGTAAACAAAAATAGAATCGGTAGACAAAGTGCAACTTCGACGGAAACGACCCCATGGCGATGCTGTTGGTATAATGGATTCATGTTCATTGGTATTGCTCTCTTGCGGCTACTTGATCAACAATACTGGCAAGGAATCAAAAATCTTGTCAAATGCAGCATCCAATTGTGTCTGGTTTAGCGCGGAGCTGAAAGTGCCTCCGCCGATCGTTGCGATGTCTTGCATGGTCTGCATTGACCCTGAAGAGGTAAAGCTGATGGAATGCAGCGCAATGCCTTGGTTTCGAGCGTCTTGAGCAGCGATCAATGGGTCGATACCACAATTGTTTTGACCGTCTGTCAAAATGATTATCACTCGGTTTGCCCAGTTGCGATGGTTGGGTGAATTCAGGAATTGTGACGTTCCAACAGTGATTCCGTCACCAATTGCCGTCATTCCGTTTGGCGACTCTGTGTCGAGAATGTTCATGAGTCCGTTGTAGCTGACTGTAAAGTCCGCCACAGTACCGGCAGTTGACGAGAAAGTTACGACTGAAACCCGTTCTTCCCCGATGGATGTAGTCAAACGTGTGAGGAATTCCGAGAATTCAGTCAACACCGACTCCCAACGGCTATTGCTGGGGAATGGCGGCGGATTGCCGAAATACCATTCGCCAGGGTCCAAAACACCGTTGCCGTTGGTATCGGCGTTGTTGGGAACGCCATCGACGTCCTCGGCGGCCTGGTAAGCCATCGATCCGGACTTGTCGAGCACAAGGACGATATCTAATTCGGATGTCGTCGCGATCGAGATGGCGGCTTTTTCAATAGTCTGCACGCCCAGAAAGTTTCCGAAGAAAAGCGGAATTCGGCCAGACGCTGATCCGTCATCTCGACGTCCTCGAATGCTAACTGCATTGCTTTTTATGCCGCCTTCGACAAAGGAATAACGAGATGTCGAGTTCGTCCGAGAACCGACACCGAATTCAATATCTTCGGTTTTTAATTCCAACGGTTCTCCAGCGACCTTGTTTGCCGCCGCCAGTGATTTCGCTTGTTGGATCGCTTCATCTTTTTTGCCCGTTTGCTGCAACCTCCGTGCGGCCGCGCGTGTAGCAGCGTCCGTTGCGGTCTGCAACTCCGCCTGGCACAAATCGATGAACGCTAGGTTGATAGCCATCGCACCAAAGATGCAGATGACCATCAAAAGGAACGCGACCAGCACAATCACAGCGCCATTTCGATTCTGCGTTCTCATTTGCAAATCTTTCTAGAATTCTTTGACAAAAGTCGCAGTGCCGTGCAATGGTACAGAATTGAACAACCCACTAAAGACAAAGCAGTTGTCGTCATACTCCGCGACAACGTCTACGGTGATAAACGAGCCCTTGGGGGCAGCCGCTAAATCCGCGGGGGTAACATTGATTTGAGACAGGTTGATCCCACGATCGGAAACGATTTGTGTGACCTCGGATTGAACATCCGCAGTGGTTGCTCCCGGCAAGATCGCGACCAAAGAGCCCTCGTAGGCCGCGACCACCAAGCTCTTTCTCAATGCAACTGAATTGGAAATCTCCAATATGCCAAACAGCACGACCGTGATGGCAGGTAGTGAAACCGCAAGTTCCACTACCGCCGCACCGCGTCGCTGTTTGTTTGATTTGGATGGAATCACCAACATGATCGGATCCATGACGAAGAATTGACCAGAATAGCCTAGGTTGACTTTATTCAGTTGCCCGTTTCATTTGGACAGGAATTGTCGGATTGCAGTTCAGCAGACCCTTACAATCGTTACGGTCGTCAACCCTAGGCGCGCAAAAAAAACGACGAGGTTGTCTCGCCGTTTATTGGTCAATTTAGGGTGGATGCCCTAGTTATTTGCGGGTTCTACTTCGGCGAAGCCCGCCAGTTGTTTCAGTCGCACAGGATGTTGGAGTTTCCGCACTGCCTTGGCCTCGATCTGGCGAACGCGTTCTCGCGTCACTTTGAAAATCCGACCGACCTCTTCCAACGTGTAGGTGTAGCCGTCACCGAGGCCGTAACGCAGACGAATAATCTCCCGTTCGCGGAATGTCAACGTTTTCAGCAGGTCGTTAATTCGCCCGCGCAAAATCTCATTATTGGCCAGTCGCACAGGACTGTCGAAATGGTTGTCTTCGATGAACTCCCCAAAACAGCAATCATCTCCTTCGCCAACCGGCCGATCAAGGCTGATGGGATGGCGACCGATATCCATGACGCGACGAACTTCGTCAACGGGCATCTCGGCTCGGGCTGCGATTTCCTCGAAGGTTGGTTCGCAACGAGTGGTTTGCAACAAGTCTTTTTGGATGTTACGCAATTTTGTCAAAACGTCGATCATGTGCACGGGAATTCGAATCGTTCTCGCCTGATCGGCAATCGCCCGCGTAATCGCTTGGCGAATCCACCAGGTTGCATAGGTCGAAAATTTAAAGCCTCGACGATATTCGTATTTGTCGACGGCTCTCATCAGGCCGGTGTTACCTTCCTGAATCAGGTCCAAGAAACTCATGCCACGGTTTCGATACTTCTTGGCAATCGAAACGACCAAACGCAAGTTGCTACTGGATAACTGTCTTTTCGCATTTTCAAATTCTTGAAAATAGGAACGGCTCTTTTGAGCTCGCCGTGCGAGACTCTCAGGGCTTTCTTGACATGCACACATGAGCTGATAAAGTTCTTTGCGCAACTGTTGGCGACGCGGCGCAAGGTGAGGTTGGTCGGCTAATGTTTTGAGTTGCGACCGAATTTTGCTCATGCGGTCCGAAAACTGTTCGAGTTGACGGATCAGTGGACTGATGCGGCGGGATCGCAAGCTCAGTTCTTCCACCAAACAAACCAGTTTTGCTCGACGGCGAATGAACCTTTGTCGAATCTTCGCCTTCTCAGTGGTTGGAGTCCGACGCGAGATCAACGAGCGAAAGTCCCGCTCGTTGGTCCGCATCAAGTGGTCGATGGTTTTGAAGTGCCAGGGCATTCGAGCCAGGATTTGCTCTTTGGTAAGTTGTTCCGTCAGGGAGACTTTGATCGTTCGATCGAAAGGCAGATCACCAGCGAAAACTCGTTTCAGCACTTCGACCGTGGCACGCAGGGCGTAGTGATTCCCCAAGACGGATCGGCGGTAACGTTTTCGGGCAATTTCAATGCGCTTCGCCAACGCGATTTCTTCGTCACGATCGAGCAAGGGAACTTCCGCCATTTGGCTGAGATAGGTGCGGATCGGATCGTCGCCTGGACGCGGTGGTCGACTGGTGATCTTCAGCTCGGAAAGATCGATTTCGGCGTCATCCAGATCGTCGGCCGAAGGACCATCAATGAAATCTCGACCGCGGACCGCCTCGCGCAACTCGATTCCGGCAGCCTCAATTGCAGCAACCAGGCTCTCCAGGTTTTCGCCGCTTGCCGCGACATCCGGCAAGTAACTCGTTACCTCTTGATAGGTCAAGTAACCCTGTCTTCGTCCCTTTTCCAATAATGTGGAAAGTTCCAGATCTTTCGCTTCCATGCGTCAATCCTCCTGCGATTTCCAGATCGCTAATGATCGCAACCCAACCTGCTAAACCAGAATTCTCGAGGTGTATTGTGCTCCCCGCAGGCCGAAACAAATTCGAATTCACTTCATGTCAAGGCACCAAAGTGCCATAGGCGGTTTTGAAATCTATTTTTATTCGGCACCTAAAATCCAAATTCAGCACAACAACCCAAGCCGCTACCCTTCCGTGGGAGCAGAAATGCTCTTGCGTTGTCGCATTATCTCCAGCAACTCGGTCAAGGCAATTTCCTCTTCCCGAGCATCCATTTGTTTTTGTTCCAGACGTCCGATCAATTGGCGATGGCCAGCCGACTTTTTTCGTTTTTCGAATTCAGCCAAAACGACGTCGAGTTGCCAGCGCACGTCGAAGCCGTTTGAGGATTGTTTGGCAATTGCCTGTTCGTCCAACTGAATCACCAGATCCTTGAGAGACGAGTCCTCGAGGATCAACAACAGGCCCTCAAACGACACGTCGAGCGAGTCGTGATGCGAATCGCAAATGCATTGATAAATTTGTTTGAGAGGTCCCGGCGAAAACTCATGAGTTTCTACAGTCTCGACGATTTCGCCAACCAGTTCATAGTTGATCAGCAGAAGTTCGATCAATTCTTTTTCGGCCAAGTCCAAGGGAGGTCGTCGCCGCGATTCCTCTGGCTCGTGTCCAGGGCTCTCGAAGGTTTGATTTTTGCTGCGTAGGGCAGCCAAACGCTTTTTAAGACTTTCTCGATCGACCGAGAATTCCCGACCCAAGCGGGCCAACAGCTGCTCGAATCGCAACGAAACATCCGCCGAAGTCTTCGCCAACGATGTCGGAGCGACAGCCAGCGTTTGCAAAATGTTTTCCAAAGCACGATTGGCTGCATGGGTGTCGCGCCCAAGGTCGATGCCCAAAGTCTCGTAACGGATCTTGTGCTCAAGTGCATCGGGTGCCGCATCAATCAGTTTTTGCAATTCAGCACCCGAATGTTGCTGAACGAAATCACAAGGGTCCTGGCCCTCGGGCAGCGTCAAAATTCTCAAGTCCAATGATTCGGCGACGAAAAAGTCGAGCACTTCGTTGGCCCGTTTCTTTCCGGCGGCATCTCCATCAAGCAACAACGTCACGCGCTCGGCATATCGCTTGAGCAGGCGGATATGGCGTTCATTAATTGCTGTTCCCAAGGCTGCCACGACGCCTTGAACGCCCGCCTGACGGACAGCAATCACGTCGGTGTAGCCTTCAACGACTGTCAAATGTCGCGTGCGACTTGTTTCGTCGGCGGCCAGGTTCAATCCATACAGGTTGTCGCTCTTCGAAAACAGTTTCGTTTCGCGGGAGTTGACGTATTTTGCTGGTGGTTCTTGCCCAGCTGGGAAAATTCCGGGCACAACGCGTCCACCAAAGGCAATCGTGCGGTTCAAGGTGTCCTTGATCGGAAACATGAGCCGCCCGCGAAACCGCTCGAAATAGCCATGACCTTGGTCTCGTTTGACGAGCAAGTCGCAGGCTTCCAAAATCTCCGGCGAAAAATTCGTGGTGCGGCTGCGATCGAATAACCAATTGGTAGCAAGCGGAGAAAAGCCGAGGCCAAAACGGACGATGCTGTCAGACGTCAGATTTCGTGTGGCCAAATAACTGCGAACAAGGTCGGCGTCTTCATCATGGAGCAAACAATCATGAAACAGACTCTGAGCCCATTCCATCGCCTTATACAGCACCTGTTTATCGTCTGGCGAGCCCTTGACGATTTTCTTTCCGCCGGGCGTAAAAGGAATTCCAGCACGGTCGGCCAAAATTTTCAGGGCGTCGGCAAACTCAAGGTTTTCGCGACGCATGACGAAGCTAAAAACGTCTCCGCGAATGCCGCAGACCCAGCAAGTCCATGTTTGCCGAGCCGGATTGATCTGAAAACTGGGGCGCTTATCGTCATGCCAGGGACAGTTAGCGACAAACATCGCACCTTGTCGTCTCAATGGCAGATAGCTGCCTATCAAATCGACAATGTCCGTCGCTTGTTTGACTCGCTCTTTGATATCGAAGTCAATTCCGGAAAACAAGGCTGGCCCTTCAATTGAATGTTTTCAACGTCGGAGGCCACAGGATGTTTGCTCAGCAAACCATTTGAAACGCACGATCCGAACGACTTCCTGCCGATGTAGTCTCGCACTTGGTACTACCAAATTGCCGAATCTACAGAATCTAATGCGAATACCAGTCCGTGCCCTCCATGGCACAGCACAGTAACCTAAATCATGTGGCCGACGACGGTCAACATCAATTGTGAAAAAGAAAATTACCGTCCGCAAACGCGTGCCAGCAGTACCGAAGCGACCACCAACACGCAACTTGGTTAGAGTATACCGGAAATTCCCAAGCAGACGTAAACCGACGAATCCCTGCAAAACACATGAAAACCTTCGGATTCGCGCTGTTGTTCCGCGGGCCATGTGTCCAAATTTCGAAGCTATTGCTGACCATTCGGAAAAATCGCCTGATAGATCCTCTATTCGCCTTTGGATTCCTCCGGGGAATTTTCTGGCATTGGAGGAGTTACCTTGTCGCGCTGAATTTCATCCAAGCTGTTGATTGGTGTGATCGCGGACAAGTCTACAACCAAAGGCTGATTTGCCTGTGGTCGTGTCCATGAAGAGTACAACCAGCCTTGGTCAATCCGCATTTCTACCAGTTGCAATTGGCGAGCGATTTCTGCAATTTGTGGCGTTCGCAATCGTTCCACGGGAATCAAGTTCGGAGGAAGCGCAAAGCCGCCGACTTTCGCAGTGACGATTTCGTCCTGGGCTTGATCGATATTTCCAGTGACCTCTTCTTTAGGTTCCAAATTCGGGTCTGGCTTTTTGTCGGGCACGTTCTTTTGGTTCAGCTTCTTGTCGAGGAAGGTCTTAAAGGCAACTCCGCGAGCGTCGAGGCGTTCTTTGTCCAAGGCGTCGACTGCAATCTTGCCATCGCGGACCAGATAGTAACTACCTTTATACATAATGACCCGGAAGACCATACTGATCAAAAGACGAGTGCGGATCGTGCGATCAGCTTGTGTAAAACGATCGCCAATGATTCCGATTTTGGCCCGGTTATTTTCCAACTCGAACTGAAACGGTTGGACTTGAGAAAAGGTGATTGACCAGTTTTCTTCTGGGTCTGCTGACTCCTGAAGGCCTTCCAGTTTTTCGCCGGTTGCCTGCTCGATCATTTCAGCGATTTCACCGTTTGTCATGTTGCGTCCAACAATCAACGGGTCGACATAATTCACCACCATTGATTCATGAACACGCACGCGAACCTCAGAAGGGATATTCTTGGGAGTGGGAGTCGTATTGGCCCCGAAATGAATGGAGTCATGCTTCTGTGCAACAGCGACGACGCGGTCTGGACGAGTGTAGGCAAAGACGTTGGGGATTAGACTTCGATATTGGTTAATGGTGCCGAACTGGTCGGAGAGTTTCTTGCGGCTATCGGCCAAGACTTCATCGGTACGATCGCGAAACTCAGTATGCATACGAGCTTCAGCTCGGGCCGCTCCAATGCCTTCGCTTTGGACCTTGTCCCGCAAATATTGTTTAGCCGCAACCTTTTGCACCACAGGTAAACGACAATCGACGTTTTTGAAATAAGACTGCAGATTCAGCGCTACATAAGGTTCGCTGGCATAAAACCCGCCTATATTGGCAAACAAATTGCGGCGGCCATCAAACTGGCCATTCGAACCAGCAAATGCGGTGACCGGGCCCTGCCGAGTGTACGTATCTGATTGTAACATGCCCAGCAAATGGATGCTGGCCGCGATTTGGTTGGGATCTTCCAGCAATTCGATTTCGGCACGTGTGTTGGTGTAGGCCACACCATTGATTTGTCGGCCAAGAATAACTTCGCTGACAGGCTGGGAGCGAGAATCTGGTTGGCCCGCCCGGCCTTTCAACAAGGAAGAGTCAATTTCGACTTCAGCATTCGGGAACGAGTGTTTGCGCCGAATCGCGGCGATCAGCTCCCCGTGTTGCAAAGTGGTTTCCATTGCCCCGAGAATCGCAGCAATTCGCGCACTTGCCATTCGTTCTCCGGGAAGCCCCAATCGCGGATAGGAATCGCGGAGATTCTTGGCCTGTGCTTCGACAACATCCTTGAGCTTGACGTCCGTTGCGTTGATCAGAATTCGCACGAAATGATCGAGAGAGGTTTGAGCCGAATTGAAATAAATGTCCTGAATGGTCACGGTCTTACTTTTGAATCGGTCGTTGTCTTCAACCAGTGGCCGAATAGCCTCTCTACGTGTCGCGAGGCGGGCAGTTTCTTGCTCAGCGGTCAAACTCGCATTTGGCAATAAAGCTTGGATATCAACTCGCTTGATACGCTCGATCGTCAAAGCCAATTCAAGTTCGTCAAATAGCATGCCTCGCATGCCGTCAACGTCATTAGGAAGATATTGCGATTGAAACAACTCGAGAAAATAAAGGCTGTCCCGACGAGACGCCTCGATTTGTGCCAAAGTCGGCGCCGCGAATCTAGTTTCGATACTTGCGAGGTATTGTTCGATGGAGAAGTTTTGGGCACGAGTCAACAGGTCGAGGTGTCTTTCAATCGACTCGCGTACGTCTACAAACGCCGGATGCTCCAAGCCAGGAAGTCCGGAGATAAAACGCTCGTGGACCATTTTCAATTGAGCGACGTCGGCGCGATCGCCCTTGGCAGCCAGTGTTTCCAGATGATTCAACAGAAGTGTTTGGCGCCAACGCGACGAATTTTCGCTTGCCCCCATCCAAGCATTCAACCGTTGAACAGCCATCTGCAATCGGAAGGCAGAATCTGAAGCAATCGAACTTTGACTAAATAAAAATTGAGCCAAGACAAACAGAACCAGGGCGAATCGTTTCATAAGTGTTTTTGCGCAGAATAGACAGCTTGGAGAACCAGGATGCGACGACAACTCACATCTGTCAAAAATAGTATAGTTGCTACAATTGTGATGAGTGGAAAATGTCAGAGTTTCTAACGGCTTTTTGGGACTTTCGATTCCGATTGTTCACATCCGTTTGGATGATCGTCGTCGAGAGTAATCAACGGTCAAACGCGGAGCATTTGAACAACAAAATGAGCGAAAAATTCGTCGCGAAAAATACTTGAGATTAGAAAAAATGCGTCCCCTGTAAGCAAATTCCATTTTTGCTAAAATTTTGGGGTTGATAATTCGAAGGCCAAATTGACTTGAGAAATTATTTCTCGGGTTAACCGACTGGCCAATTTCGGTTTTTGTATTTGAATGCCCGCGACGTGTTGCCTGAATGTTGTTTCGCAATTTGACGGAAAGGCTATTAAAGAATGGATGACGCACTGCAAAAGCGCGGTCACGCTTTGGAAGAGATTTTTTTCCAAGAACAAAATAAGGTTTTGTTGGATAAGTTGCGGAAGGAAATGGAGGGCAAGGCCCTTCGCGAGACGCTTAGCAATGTCTCCGGGATCACTGATTTCAAAGCACTAGAAGCGATGGTAGCCATCGGTGTAAATGCCGAGTCGCTAGTTGCCATGACCATGATTCCTTTGGTTGCGGTTGCGTGGGCGGATGGTGTGGTGCAACCAAATGAGAAAGAAGCGATCTTGAAAGCCGCTACAAACAACAATATTTCTCCTGGGTCGGCGGCCTATTCCCTGTTGCAGGCTTGGTTGCACGATCGCCCCGGCCATGAGTTGACCGACAGCTGGACTCAATACATCAAGGCTTTGAAGCTGGCAATCGAGGCAGCAGCATTTCAACAAATCCAGAATGCGGTTCTTTCCCGAGCCGAAGAGGTAGCGAAAAGCGCCGGAGGATTCCTAGGGATGGCAGCGGTTTCTGAGAGCGAGAAGAAAGTCCTGAACGAATTGCGGGTAGCTTTCAGCTAAAGATTCCTCACGATACCCTCCAGTCGGAAAATTTGTTCAGGGTGGAAACAGGCGCCACGCGGCTTTGCTTGCCTATGGGGGCCGGCGGCTGGGCCCTACCACTGGTCCAAATCCCGAATGTAATCCAAGGCTTCCTCTAATTCGGTCACCTCAATTCCGCACTTCCGTCCTTGTCGGTCACAGTCATTGAGTTTCAACAGGTCATCATAGTATTCGGAACTTTCCAGACGTTTCCGTGCGCGGGCTCCGATCGAGCGATCATGAAGTCGATGGGCCAACATGTGGTGCTCAATAAGCCATTGGGTCCGTTCCGTAATCAGGCCGTCAAGGGCTTCCAAGCCGGCCGCAACGTGGTTCTCGTTGTCGATTGCCTTGCCGACATCATGCAGCAATGCCGCCAAGAGGAACTCTTCGTCATAAGGGACGAGATCGCACGCCATATCGAAGACTTGCAAGCTGTGATACAGCGCATCACCTTCTGGATGGAATTGCAGGTTCTGTTTGACGCTTTCCAGCGGCAAAAGCAACCCGCGATACTCTTCAAATCGATTGACTGCTTCGTTTGATGCCAAGACTGCTTCGTCTAGATTGATGCTCGGATAAGTGGCTGCCATGTACTGTTTGAATTCGGGCAAGGTCATTCGCTCGACGGCCTTGCCGGTAATTGAGCTTTTCGGAATGATTAAACGATCTGCCAACGAATAAACGGTCAACTCAAAATCGAAATCGTCCCGAACATGCACGTGCCGGTAGGTTCTGGTCACGTCATTCTTACGGATTGACTTTCGCTCCGTGTCGTGCCGCATCCCGTGGTACTCAAGCAGCCCTGTCACGGCGTCGACGTTGTTGGCAAACAGATGGATGTCGATGTCAGAGCCTTGACGAACGTGGCCCGTGAGAACACTGCCAATCAAGCGTGGGAAAAAGTTCTTGCACAGGATCATCATTCGCAAGGCCGCTACCCGCATCGCTTGGAGATTCTTGTCGCGGTCCGATCCTTCCAGCGTTCGGGCAAGGGCCTGGATTTGGTCGCGAATCTCGGCGTTGCTGGGCAAATCTACAGGCTTGACCCAGCCCTTGACCACGCGACGAGCGGCTTTCATTTTCGCCCGATAGTACTCCGATTCCTCGCGATGATACATGATCATCGCAGCGTTCCAGGCGATTTGCCGACGAAGTTTTGAAGACATGTCAAAGTTGCGCGGCGGCAACTTGAGGGGGTTCGACTCGAAACATTCAATAGTCGATCGTATCCACGCCGGTCCACTTTGAAAAGTGCTGGCAGCGTGTGAACGCGACAAAACAAAATCATCTAGTCATTTTTTTTTCGGTTTCGAATGATACCGGCTGAGGAATCAATGTATTTTTTTCGTCTTTTGGCCGCAGCCTGTTGTGCGCCTGTTCGTTCCTGAGCTTCGACATCTTCAAGCAATGCGTGGGTGTAACGGCATCTCAAGACCTCGAGCCGGAAATGTAGATAGTCGGAAACCTCCTCGGAAAGCTCACCCGCGACGTAACTGACAATTTGCTCCCGAGTCGGCACGCCAATCTGATTCTGTCGCCAGATTTCCCCTAAAGTATGGACCCCAGCGTCGCGGCGGCTATTGATCAGGGCTAAGCGCTCGATCAATTTTTTGTCGCGCTTCAACGCTGATTCAAGATCGGCAGCCCGCGTGGGGTCTAACGATTCGTCAATGTAAGCTTCTAAATCCGAGTCGCTAAATTCGATCATGGCTGTTAATAAGGGGACAACGAGGTTAACTCCCACAAGTCTACGTTAAGAAATCTTTGCCTTCAATAGTTTCTGACGTAATCAGAGTAGTCGGCTGCCAACTGGCGATTTGCTACCGCGTGCAGTTGCAACGGCAATGCCCGGGGAGTAGCCTTGTAGGGGCATCGCTTCCTCCAAACTCGTATTGGCATTTGTTGGCTATGTACCAAACAAGAATCCTGCTGGTTTTCCTGGCATTCGTGGCTCTAAATCGTGTTGATAATTTTGCTCAACAGCCTTCTGCCGAGAAGCTGATCGCCCGCGGGAGGGTTTTCGTTGACCAGGACGGAGACGGTCGACTCGGGGTCACAGAGACCCGGATGAAAGACGTTCGGGTTTCAAACGGCCACGACATCGTGCTGACCGACGATCGCGGTGAGTATGAATTGCCTATTGGAAACGATTCGATTGTTTTCGTCATCAAGCCTCCTGGATTTCGGACGTCTTTGAACCAGAAGAATCTGCCCAGGTTCTTCTATATTCATAAACCGGATGGATCGCCAAAACTGCGGTATCCGGGGGTTGCTCCTACGGGACCACTCCCTCAATCAATTGATTTCCCACTTTACCCGCAGGAAGAGCCGAACACGTTTCGAGTGATCCTGTTCGGCGATCCTCAGCCTCGCGATAACAAAGAGGTCGACTACATTGCGGAGGATGTCGTCGCCGATCTGATTGGTGAAAAGGCGGCTTTCGGAGTTTCTCTGGGTGATATCGTTTTCGACGACCTGAATGTCTTTGAACCGTTGAATGAAACTATCGGGCTCATCGGAATTCCTTGGCATAACGTGATTGGAAATCACGACATCAACACAGACGCCAGCGAGCGACAGTTTATTAATGAGACGTTTGAGAGGCATTACGGGCCAAGCTATTACTCGTTTGATTTTGGCCAAGTTCATTTTGTCGTGCTCGATAACATCGATTGGCAGACCAAAGCCGACGGGAAGTTGGGCTTCACTCCCGGTTTTGGGGCAGAACAGTTGGCGTTTCTAGAGAAGGACTTACAGCTATGCCCCGAGTCGCAAATGGTGGTTTTGCTGATGCATGTTCCGCTCAAGGCAAACCCCGATACGGTAAACATTTTCCGGCTGATTGAAAAACGGCCGTTTTGCATTTCCATTTCGGGACACTTACATTTGCATCAGCATCAATTTTTGGGAGAGGCTGATGGTTGGAAAGGCGCAAAACCTCACCACCATATCATCAACGTCACCGTCAGCGGGAGTTGGTGGGCAGGACAAAAAGATGAGCGGGGCATTCCGCACGCGACCATGGCTGATGGTGCTCCAAACGGCTCTTCCATCATCACCTTCGATGGAAAAAACTATTATCTTGACTATACGGCAGCGGGATTGGATCGCGGAAAACAAATGCGGATCGAATGCCCGGCGGTAATTGAGAAGTCCAAAATGGCAGAGACGCCGATCTATGTGAACGTTTTCGATGGGTCGGACCGCTCAGAGGTCTTTTTTCGTTTCGATCGCCAAGGCGATTGGATGAAGCTTGAGAAAGTTGCCGAGGTAGATCCGTATTTCAAAAAGCTCTTTGAGGAGAGCTCGGCGAACCCGATCCCCAACGAACCTGCCTTAACAAAGCCTGTTAGCTCGACGCATTTGTGGCGCGGTACTTTTTTACCCCTTGCTGCCGGAGCCCATTTGGTGGAGGTAAAGACGATCGACACCTACGGCCGGACTCATTTCGCGCACCGCAGCATTCGTGTGCAAGACCTTGTCGGAGCGTCCAGTCCCGGCACCGGTGAGCGAGACTGATTTCTTATTGGCCGCCCGAAAAATAATTGAGCGCGGCAATTTCGAGAATGTCGCGATTGAAAACCAACGGCATCTTATGAAAGGTGCAAAAGTCAATGGCTTGGTTCAACAGATCGTCGATGTGGCAGAAGCGAAACGGTTTGTTGCGTCGTTTGTAGTAGTATTCAATCAAGTAGTCGATAATTCCCGATTGGAATTCGAAGCCCCATTGTTGGCGGCGCATCTCAAAGAGCTGGCGGAACTGCTGTTCGGTGGGGTCGAAGACTTCGATCTTGTAAGGCAGCCGCCGCAGGAACGCTTCGTCACACAGGGATGCGGGATCCAGATTTGTGGTGAAGATCAAAAGCAGATCGAAAGGCAATTTGATTTGTCTGCCAGAGGGAAGATTCACGAAGTCGTGCCCTTCACTCATGGGCACAATCCAGCGATTCAGCAATTCGGCAACGCTGATTTTTTGACGGCCTAGGTCCTCGATCGCCAAACATCCGCAATTGCTTTTGATGTGGATCGGTGCCTCGATGATGCGTGTGATCGGATTTAGGGTGGCTTCCAAATGGTCTCGCGTCAATTCGCCGCCGACTGACAGGAAGGGACGTTTGACTCTTACCCAACGCTCATCGACTGGATTTTTGAAATCAAACGTGCTGTTGGCTGGCAAAGGGACTTCCTTGTGCAGCGACGGATCGAAAATTCGCATCACTTCGCCACCTAAACTCAAGGCGCGCGGAATCCAGACAAACGGATCGATCGAATCAATGATGTGCTTTGCCAAGAATGTTTTGCCGTTTCCCGGGGCACCGTAGAGCAACATGCTTTTCCCAGAGTTGATCGCTTGGCCTAATTGAGCCATCAACAACTTCGAAATCACGACATTTTTGAATGCTCGTTGAATCGATTCCATCGATGGATGACAGCTCTTGATTGACTGCCGTAATACCGAGTCGCTGTAACTCTCGATCGAGACTGGTGCGGCACCACAATACGTGCTCCGTTCGAGAGCCAAGCGTGCTTGTTCGGCTCCCTTGGGTGTCAACTCATAAACATAGTCATTGTTTGCGGCGGAACTCTTGTGAGCAAGTAGTTGATTCGTGCGCAGGGACGCCAGCACAGGCGACATCGACGAGAATGGCAATCGAAGTTGCTTGGAAATCGCAAACCCACTCTGGTCCCCGTGAAGAAAAAGCATACGTAAGACCAGCGGGAACAAATCCTTTGGCTCAAGCTGGGCCTGGTCGAGATTCTCTGGTTGTATCGGCAGGAACGATTGTGTCGCAAGATTGGATTGGTCGGAATGGGTGAATACGTCGACGTTGATTCCAGCCGCCGAAAGAAAATCGTTGCTTGTGCTGTTCGCCATGCATGCTCTCGCGTTGAAAAAACAATTGGTTTCATGAGTATCGGAGGAAAGGCAACGGATTTTAAAGAAGCCGCAAGAATTAATGGATTTGCTTGTTAAAACTCAAATCAACAGCCCCCCAATGCAAATAGGCGATTTAACCAGTTTTTTCCCGATTTCTTGCGATTTGCGGGCTAGTGTTTTATTCACAGTCTGCGGGAACCACTCGCACTGAGCGCGGCCCCCGCGCTTCCCATCGGCCCTAACAAGCTCCATTGAAATGATCCACGTACGCAATCTGACGAAAACGTATAACGATTTTCAGGAAGGCAAATTTGTTGCGCTTGGCGGTATCAGCTTCGATGCGATGCCCGGACAAGTCTTCGGATTGCTGGGGCCAAACGGTGCCGGCAAGACCACGGCTTTACGCATTCTTAGCACAGTGCTCAAGCCGACCTCCGGCACGGCCATTATTAATGGTGTCGATGTTTGCGAAACGCCCAGCCTCGTTCGCCGCCAAATCGGTTTCGTTTCGGTGAATACGGCAATCTATGACCGTATGACTGCTTGGGAAATGGTGTTTCTGTTCGGCCGACTTAACGGAATGACCGAAGACTATTTGCAGCTTCGAATGGAGATGCTGTTCGATCGCTTTCAAATGAACGACATTCGCAGCATGCTCGGCAGCAAAATGTCGACGGGCATGCAACAAAAAGTATCGATTGTCCGCGCCTTGATTCATGACCCCCCAGTATTGATTTTCGATGAGGCAACGTCGGGGCTAGACTTGCTGGTCGCACGCGAGGTCTTTCGCACGATTGAGGAATTGCGGGACGAAGGCAAATGCATCATCTACTCTTCGCACATCATGTCAGAGATTGAGCGATTGTGCGATCAAGTCGCGATCATGCACCGAGGACAAATCATTGCTGCGGGCTCATTGCAAAAATTGGCAGAACAATACGAAATCGATGATTTCGAAGAGTTGTTCTACCAGCTCGTGGCCAGCAACGAACGAAAAATGGGTCAATTAGCCCCGGGATAGACAGCGATGAGTTGGACGAATATCAAACTGATTTGGGCGAGAGAACTCAAGGATCAGCTCCGTGACCGACGGACGTTGTTCACCGTAATCGTTCTTCCGCTGCTCCTCTACCCTTTCATGGGAATCTCCCTGATTCAGGTCACGCAGTTCTTCCGCGAACACGCGACGAAAGTCTGGGTGGTCGGGAGCGAAAATCTGCCTCAACAAACACCTTTGCTCGACGGCCAAGCCATTGCGGCAGCGTGGCTGGAGCCCCAAGACCAGAAACTACTGCAACTGCAGTTTTCCGGCGAAGGGGATGTCGAGCTTACCAAACTAGTCGAACACTTCAAATCGATGGGGCAATCCAAAGAGGTCAGCGAACTTGTTGATCAGTTGATTCAACAGCAAATGATCGAGCGCAACGTCGATCTGGCTGTCATTGTTCCCCATTCGATCGATGCTCAGGATAACGTGTCCGCAAATCCAGCCATTCCGAATGTTCTGTTGTTCCTGAATTCAGCATCCGATAAATCAAGGATCGCTTTTGAACGATTTAATACTGTCTTGAAGAAATGGCAAATCGGAATTTTCGAAAAAAAGCTGTTGGCCCAAAATCTTACCAAATCATTTGCCCAGCCGATTAACATTTCTAGTGTGGATGTCGCTCAAAAAAAGGAACGCCAGGCTGCAGCATGGAGCAAGACATTGCCGCTGTTGATCATCATCTGGTGTCTAACGGGTGCCTTTTATCCGGCGGTTGATCTATGCGCCGGCGAGAAGGAACGCGGTACGTTCGAAACGTTGCTCGCCAGTCCCGCAAGTCGGACTGAAATTGCACTGGGAAAACTGTTTACCGTAATGGCCTTCAGTATTTCCACGGCCGTCCTGAATCTAATCAGCATGGGCGTGACTTCGACATTTGTTTTGGGGCGCATTAGTCAAATGCCGGGTTCGACTCTGGCTGCGGCGGCGCTTGGTCCTCCGCCGTTGGCCTCCATGTTCTGGTTGTTTGTGGCGATCATCCCAGTTGCCGCGCTGTTTAGCGCTGTAAGTTTGGCCGCAGCCGCCTTTGCCCGCAGTTCCAAAGAAGGGCAATACTATCTAGTTCCGCTAATCATGATTTCCATGCCCCTGATGGTTTTGCCAATGTTACCAGCCGCAAAACTAGACTTAGGAACAAGTTTGATTCCAATCACCAATGTCATGCTGTTACTCCGCGCTCTGATCGAGGGAAACTTCCATGGAGTAGTGCCTTATCTGGCGATGGTCGCTCTCGTGACCTTGATATGCGTTGCTTCGGCGGTTCGCTGGGTTGTCCATCAATTCAACAGTGAAAGTGTTTTGTTTCGGGCCAGCGAACGGTTCGGAATCAGCAGTTGGTTGTCGTATATCTTTAAAGAGCGTGGCGAAATGCCGGCATTGGGCCACGCGTTGCTCTGCGGCATCGTTATTCTCATGACCAAGTTCTTTGTTGGATTCGCTGTCCAGGTTCCTGTGAGCTGGTACGATTTCGCGAGACAGACTGTCGTGGTTCTTTTGGCGACGGTGGCCATGCCCGCAGTCATCATGGCAATCGTCTTGACACGTCGACCGAACCGTTCCTTGCGACTGGTGTGGTGTCGGCCGTCGTTTGTTGCGGCGTCGATTTTTTTGGCGGTCTGCATGCATCCGACCTTTACGGTGTTGAGTCGAGCCATCATGTATGTTTATCCCCCTTCAGAGAGTCTTGCGGCGATGAACTCAGTCATGGGTCCGTTACTCGAGCATCCTCCCTCGATTTGGTTCCTGTTGGGCCTGTTTGCTTTGGCCCCGGCTGCGTTGGAAGAGGTTGCATTCCGGGGTTTTATCTTAAGCGGTGCACAAGCAGTTAAGAATCAATGGCTGGCAATTCTCATCACCAGTTTCTTTTTTGGGGCAGCTCATGCGGTATTTCAACAATCGATCATGACCTTTTTTGTAGGAATGATTCTCGGTTTCCTAGCGGTGAGAACGGGCAGCCTGCTGCCTTGTATCGCCTATCATGCGGTCCACAACTCGATGACGGTTCTCAGTGCAAAACTCGCAGAGCATGGTTTGCCAAGTCAATTTGCCTGGCTCGCTCAGGTCAACGACGCGGGAGTGATCGAGTATTACGCGTTGCCGGGACTTATGCTGACCATCATTGGTATCTCGTTATTGTTCTGGGTTTGGCAATCGACATTGGCCGCACAAGGTCCGCAAAACGACTTGGTTCGTTTGCGAATTGCGTTTGGCCGATTATTCGGTATGAAGCACGACCTTGCTTGACCCGACCAAACAGTGATAATCGATTGTCATGAACCAGCAACGCGAAATTCTCGCAGCGTGGGCGCTGCCCATCAGCGGACCCCCGGTTAAGAATGCCGTCATTCGTCTCATCGGCCATACGATTTTAGAGGTTGGCCACTCAACCAAAGTTTCTCAAGCTGATCAAAACGTCGTGGTTTTGCCGGGACTTGTCAATGCACATACACACTTGGAATTCAGTGATCTAGCCACGCCGATTGGTAGATCACGGGGAAGTTTTGCCCAGTGGGTCACCGAAGTCATCCAGTATCGACTGCTTCAGGATAAACTTGCCGACCGTCAGCAACGAAAGGACTCGGCGATCGACCAAGGAATCAGCGAATCGTTCGCGCATGGTGTGAAGTTGATTGGAGAGATCGCCACCCGGCCATGGAATTCTCCAGCCTATCACAATGACAACGTGAAAATACTCGTGCAACTCGAGCAACTAGGATTCGCGGCGAACCAAGCGGAAGAAAGATTTGCAGAGATCGAGGCCGCCAGAACCAAGATGACCAAAGTGCTTAAGGACGTCGGCTTAAGCCCTCATGCACCCTACTCCGTCAGCCCCCAGTTGCTGGCGAAAATGATGAACAGCGCCGTTGAAACCGATTCCGTGGTTTCCATGCATCTCGCAGAGTCTAAGGACGAAATGCAATTCGTGGAAACTCGTTCGGGGCCATTCGCTGAGTTGTTGCAGAGATTGAACTTGTTGGGTCCTGATTGGCACGTCGCAAACATTGATTTTTGTTTGCGGCAATTGTGCGAATGTTGGCGCGGATTAGTCATTCACGCAAATTATTTGAGCGAACGACAAATGGATTTTCTTGCCAGCTTCAAAAATCTGAGCGTTGTTTATTGTCCGAGAACACATGATTATTTTGGCCATCGCGAATTTCCGTTGACGGGCCTGATTGAGCGCGGTATTCGAATTGCTGTCGGCACGGATTCTCGCGCGAGCAATCCCGATCTCGATCTATTAGAAGAGCTACGGACAATTCGCCGAGTATTTAAACATTTGAGTCACGGAGAGATACTTCAATTGGGAACATCGGCGGGAGCCCAGGCATTGGGACTGGACGACAACTATGGTTCTTTTGAGGCTGGCAAATCCCCCGGTGTGCTGGCGGTGGAATTCTTCGAGCCCGTCCATGAAGACCCGGAGTCAGCACTATTGACGAAACCAATCAAACGCCGTTTTTGGCTGGACTAGATTTAGCCTGCGGCGGCTCTGACGAGGGCGGTCGATGACAAAAAATGACTGCTGGCCCGCGCGGCGTGGGAGTTACAATCGCTGTGACTTTGCGGACGCCGCGGGTCCGAATTCGTTTGAGTTGCTCGTATGTTTCCTGTTCCACTGAACGTTTCTTCCACTCAATTTCGCCATACTCGTTTTGACGAACCAATTCCGCAATTTTTTCCAAATACAACGGCGACGAGACCTCGACCTTAAATGTCGCCAGGAGACTCGAGTCGATCGGCCGATCTCCTGTTAAGTAAGCGGTGCCCTGCCCTACTCTCTGCAAGCCGTAATCGCGAGCCAAGCCACTGATCATTCGCGCGGCGATCACCGCAGCATGGGGCTCGTAGACATAGTCTCCCAAATGATCGGCAATTTGTGCCGGTCGAAATTGTGCTTCATTGGCGAATGTCAACTGCTCAACCCCCCGCCCAGTAATCACCGTACAAGTTACTGCACCTCGCGGATACTCCGGATGATTCAACCAAATGACTTGTTGTTTCGCTTCCCGTCTTTCTCCAATCCATTCGCGATGGACCATTTCCCTCAAGTCATGCGGCAGGTTGGAAGCTGGTGCAACCTTGATCGCTGTCAATCGACGTCCGATCCCGGAAAGAATTTCATCAATCGATGGCGAAAAATCGTTTGGCAATACAGTACGACCTGCTACTCGCCGATCGGGATCGAAGTGCAGGCAATCGTAGTCGACGATGTCGAAGTCTGCGAAACTCTGATTCAGCACTTTGAATTTAGGGACCTCGTAAACATTCAGATTGTGTTCTGCCATCCTGCAGAAGAGATCTTGTTGATCAACTGCGGCCATTTCATGGGCCTGGCCGATGCCAATTGCGTCGCCGCCAATCCCGCAACAGACATCGGCGATTTTCTGGGCTCGAGGGAATCGGGATGCCTTGTATGACGCGAGCCGTTCCGACGAGGATTGTTCCAACGACGTCTTTGTAAACAGCATTCGTTCAGCACGTGAGAATTTGGTGCGAGCCCGCAATTGCAGGGACCCCAATTCCACCGCCATGGCGGCTTCCGCTGGAGAGATACTCTTGCGCAAGCGTTTCAGAATCCGCAAAATGTTCTCATTAGCCAGTAACTGTTCCCGAACGAATGCAGCACACTCCTCTGCACGCTTCGTCAACAACCACTCAATCTTGCTCACACGAATTCTCTGAAATCTGCGGATCAACAGTCACGAAAAACACATGATACCAACCGCGGCTGGGCACTTCCATCTGTCACTTTGGCATTACACGACGCGGTTCAAAACGCCTGACTATTGCGACTTCAGTTTGGCAACTACAATTCAATGCTCGTGCCGCAAGTTTTAACACGTTAGAATTTTTCGTCTTCGGACAGTGGCAACCTCATGTCGGACACTTTATGGGAAGAACTCGTTGCTTTTTTGAAACTGGCGCAAGCATTTCAACAGCGAAAAATGATTCCCGATCGCGATCGCGCATTTGTTTTGGCGGGCTGTTGTGCCGCGCTTTGTAATTTCGGCTCGATCAGTGCGTATTGTCGCAGTCAAATCCTGCAAAACAACCGCGGGCACATGGTTGCCAAGTGGCCCGACTTCAAGAGTGCGTTGGAAAAAGACGAGTTTCAGGTTTTCCTGAAACAATTGGCGCGTCGCCTGCCGCTTGAAAAAGTCGAATTTCAATTGCAGGATTTGAAGTATCAAACCAATCTAAGTTTGGCCGAGTTTCAATCCGAAGAGGAATTTCTCGCCGCCCTCCTGGAACTCGACCCAACTTGGTTGGAAGACAATTTTTCTTGATTCCATTGGCCGTGGATTGTTGCCACTATTATTCGCGAGATCGCACAACTTCGGAATAAACAATGCGATCGTCACCGCGTTTTCGTCATGTTCAGTAAATCCAACAGGGTTCTCGTTTCAGTGCATACGCCTGCCGAAATTGATTGCGGTAGGGATCAAGTGCAAATTGCGGTAATCAACAACCATGGTGACAAAGAACTTTCTCTGGCCAGCATTACTGGCGGGCGTCGTTGGGATTCCTTTCATGGCAAGTCAGGATCAAGGCTCGCCTCAATGGGAATTGCAGCCGGAGTTAGCTTCGCCCTATCAACCGTCACAATATTTCCCTCAAACATCCTATCAGAATCCATCGAATCCCACTTTCCTGCAAACGAGCAGCAATGGCAACCCGATTTCTCCATTAGGATTTGGCGGCCAGACCAATGTGATTCTGCCAGGTGATGCCAACGCGCCTGATATGAACGCGATGCCATTGGCGTTTGTGCCTGTTACGAATTTTGCCGAAGTGATCCGCTTGGACGCGAATTCTGCTTGGGTGAAATCGCGATGGGATCGAATTTCGGTATTTTCAACCGGCGACGGACTCACGGCCTTCCGTTGTGATCTTGTAACAGGGGTCAATCAAGGTGACCTGCACGGCTGTCTCAGCTATTTCTTCGATCGCCAAGACAAAGTTGCGAGAATTTCCTTTCGCGGTTGGTGCGGTGATCCCACGCCAATTAGGAATTTTGCAACGACGATGTGGCAACTTGAACCAAAGAATGGTCAATCAAGTTCGGTATTTCTTGCGCGGAGTTGGCGGATCACGCGTGGTGCACTGATCTTGCAGAATGCGCCAATCATTCGCCGTGACCAACCGCAAGAACAAGTTGCTGTTTTCTTCGAAGTTGCCGCGCCCGATTTTCGCGAGGGAATTGGCCGCGAAATGTGCGACGCAATTGATCTAGTCAATTAATTTGTCGCGTTTTTTCGCCGTCACCTCGCCACATCGGCGCGCAATTCCCGTGGTACTCCATGGAAATCGTTGCGTCTGCTCCTGGGCCCGTCATTAACGGTCAGTTGCGTCAACAATTTATCCACGTCGGACCTGTTTGTTTGCGCAAAATAGAAATGAACAAGGCGTTTCAAAAAATCTTTTTTGTCCTACTTGACTGAAGAATTGAACGGAAAATGGCGCTTCATTTTTCCAAGAAATCTTGGCGATTTTTTTTTTGCCAAAGACGGTTTGACACGAGTGCTAGCGGCCATAGAATCATGATCCATTGATGAGCCTGCTGGGAAGCGGTGCAAGTCGAAAAGTGCTCGATGCGAAATTTAGAAATAGCGTTTTGTTTTTGCGAATGATGCCTCAAACAAGAACGCTGCGAGCGCAAGCAGAATCGTAGGAGATTGATCAGGAAGTGGCCGTCTCAGTTCCCCTTAACCATCGTTCGACTTCGCCAGCAGATCAGATTCTGGCAGGGATTGCGTCAGAGATTGGCGAAAGCCTGTTTGCGCTCTGGTTTTCTGGCTGCGATTGCATTCGTGTGGAAGGAAACGCTATTCACGTACTGGCCGATTCGGACTTTGAATCGCGTCGTATTCAAAAAGGCTACGCGAGTTTGATCCGGCGGATTTCGACAGAGATTGTTGGCGGTCCCGTCCATTTGGAATTCGCAGTGCGCGATTGTAGCGTCGAGGTTGTTGCGGATTCGATCCCGGGACCGAAATTGAGCGTTCAGCGAGTTGATCGTGATGTGGCATCTGTCCCACTGACGCATCCGCGGGGCTACGCAGGCAAGGGGGCAGAGTCGCGCGATCCATCGGTAGCGGAACGATCCTACATTCGGCCGCGGCACCAACTGAAGGAATTCGCGTTTGGAACCGAGAATGAATTTGTTCGAGTCGCTGTTAAACAGGTCCTGCAGTGTCCCGGCCAGTTTTCGCCGCTCTTTATTTTTGGCGAGTCTGGGTCAGGAAAAACGCATCTGCTGGAAGGCTTGACCAGCGAATTGCGGTCAATGCAACGAAACGGAAGTTGCATTTACGTTACTGCAGAACAGTTCACAAGTGCTTTCGTGCATTCATTACGTGGCGGAGGTCTCCCGAGCTTCCGCCGGAAATATCGAGACGTTGAGGTCTTGGCGATCGACGACGTTCATTTCTTTGCCAACAAGCGGGCGACGATTCAGGAATTGCAATACACAATTGACTATCTGGTGCGTGCCGGTAAGCAATTGATTTTTTCCAGCGACCGGGCTCCTATCGAATTGGCTGAACTGGGCAATGAAGTCTTGAATCGCTTGAACTGCGGCTTAGTATGTCCTTTGAATTTTGCGGGCGAATCAAGTCGGCTGGAGATCGTCAATCGTCTTTGTCGCGAGCGAAAATTGAGCTGGTCGACGGAAGTTAATTCCTTGATTGCTGCCAAAGTGACACGCGATGGGCGGAAAATTAGTGGTGCAATCAATCAGATTTGTGCAGCGGCTGCGGTGCGAGACTTGCCAGTAGACCGAGATTTCGTTCAGGAGTTGCTGGGATCAGGCGTCCGGACATCCGGCAGACTGACGACGATCAATAAAATCGAAAAGGTGATCGCCGAGTTTTTTGGAGTTTCCCCCAGCGACTTGCGGTCGGGAGCCAGAATGCAAAAAATTGGAAATGCGCGAATGGTCGCCATGTATTTTTGTCGCCGACACACCGCAGCGGCACTTTCCGAAATCGGCGAGTACTTTGGGGGTCGAAGTCACAGCACAGTGATCGCTGCCATCCGCCGGATCGAAGAGATGGCAGAGCAGAATGCAGAAATATTGATTTCGTCTGGTCGATTCCCAATCAAAGAAGTTATCGACTCGCTGACAAACCGTTTACGTTTGGCTTGAATCGCCAACATTGTTTTCAGCAAAGCTGGCTTTGGCAGATGCTGCATCAACGTCGCGTCCCCTCCAGCGGTCTCATCCAACGAATGTTCGCAGCGTTTGCCGTGAGCATTCGTTTTTAGTTTTGATAGTTGCAGGTATCAAAATTATCGTGTTTGAATTAACGTGGTTGTTTAGTCAATTGAGCGAGAATTTCTAACACGCGATTTTGAGTGGCCACGCTTTTGGGGGCATCCACGTCATTTGCGAATGGTTCAGCTTTTCCTGGACATGTCTTGGAAGAAGTCAATTTGAATGGAACGATGTCTTGATTTGCAGAGCTATCATCTTCCGTGTTGAATCGTAAGGTGAATTCGCGGACCTCCGAAATTCCCTCATCTTCCTTCGCCGGCAATTCGCCTCGCACAACCCGCACCTCACGGGGCGCATCGATACCGATTCGTACTGAATTGCCCTTGATTTGAAGAACCGTGATGCGGACGTTTTCGCCAATCACAATTTCCTGTTGAATTTTTCGAGATAATACAAGCATGTTGCACACTCCTTTGCCCTGTTTCTTTTACTAAGACCACTTGCGGTTGCGGTAAGGATATACGCGTTCCGCCAAAAAAAGTTTTAACAAAACTAAAGTTGGCCCAAAGAATTCCCGAAGGCGAAGTTGCTAGCGTGGGGCCAAAGGCAGCGGCGGCCTTTTTTTTAAACCAAGCAAAAAGGGGAGCAACGCCGAATGCTTGCGATCAGCGTCCGTTATTCCGCAGAGTCAATTGGTCGCGTAGCTTGGCTGCAAGCTCGTAATTTTCTGCAGCAATTGCTTCGGACAGTTTTTCAGACAGCGTCTTTTCCACCTTGTAGCGTGCGCGGAGGCTTTTCTGAAAATCGATCAGTTGTATGACAAGTTCGTCGCCTTCGAATTGTTCTTCCGCCTCGTATTCCACGAAGAGCTGACGGATTAGTTCCAGCCCTTGGTTCACTTCCTCTACAGCCAACTCAGCTGAGTTTTCCGCATCGCTCTCCAGAATTGCCAGGGCTTTGGCTTGTGTCCGGTGGTAGAGCACGAATGGGCGATATTGCTCATGTGAAATCGTCCAATCTTCATCGGGTGAATGGAGTTTGCAAAAATCCATCAACCCCAGAGTGTGGTTGGCATCGTGAACTGCCTTCTCAAATTCATGCATGTGCAACCAGCAAACGCGGCGGTGATAAAACTGGACGAATTCCCGATCTACTTCCGAGCACTGCTCTTCAGAAAGTTCAAATTTTTCGGTATTCATCGCCCGTTGTTTTTGGAGGAAATCAAAATAGGTTGTCTCTCCATGCGGCCGCTTTCCGTCCGGCCGGTCTTTGATTTCCATTTGCAAGAGCCCCATATCCAGTCGTAGTTGCAAGACAGAACGGGGCCCGATGTCAACGCTGCGAACGTTGATACTGCTGGGATCGAAAGGCCAATGTTTCAGAATATGGTCAATGTCTTGTCGGTCTGACATGGTTATTTCTAGGAAATCTCGAAATCGTAGGTCACCCAATCGTACCGCGGAAGTTAATCGAATTTCGCGTTCGATCTCCGCATGTTTTTCTTCTCACTTTTTTTCTTCTTGTTGTCAAGGCGCCGGCGTTGCGAAGAAAACGAAGGTTTTGTTTTTTTACGATTCTTGGGAACAATTGCCGCAAGCAGAATCATTTCACGTAATTTCGTCAGGCAATCGGCGATGTTGCGACTTTGATCCCGGTAGCGATGGCTGGTGACTTGGAATTTTCCTTCTTGGGAAAATCGTGATTTGTTTTGGGCCCTCAATCGTTGCAGCACTTCATCGGGGAAGCCTGGTGACTTGTCGGGGTGCCACGAAAGTGTTGCTTTGGAATTTACTTTGTTTACATTCTGTCCCCCCGGTCCGGGCGATCGCGAGAAAGTAAATTCGATCTCGCTGATCGAAATGGAAATCTGATCGTTGACGAAAAGCAATTTGCCGGTTCCAGAACGAGACGAAGGGTCATCCAATTGCGGGCTCCCATCCGAAGCCTGTGCTCTACAATTATCTCGAGACGTCCATTCCGATCAATCGTACTTGCTTATTTGCCGCAATTTTGAACAGATAAGCTGCCATTGACACTGGAATTTCAACACGGCCTTCTAAAGAATCCGACGAATTGCGTCAGCGCGGGCGGTCTATTTCGTGACCTTTTGGGCCTGAGTTTTCACGGAGCGATGGATTTCTCGGCAATAAGCCAGATATTCCCACGACGCATCGAGGACACACTGGTAACCCAAGTGTTGAACTTCATGACCATAAATTTCTGCTTCGATTGGTCCCGAGTACCCTGCCATCGATAGCAATCTGACCCATGACTGTAAACCCAAATCGCCGCAACCGGGCAAGCAACGGCTGACGGTGGAGTTGATACCTCCGCGACGATCCGCAATTTGAACCAATTGAATTCGGTCGACGAATTTGGAAAGGTTACTGACGAGTTTAGGATCGGATCCGGAATGGTAGAAGTCGAGAACGATACCGACTTGATTCGGGGAATAGTTTTCGATGGCTGCCATCGTCTCCATTACGCCGCTGAGCATCGTCCATTTGCGTTGTTCGATACCCACCATTGGTTCAACTGCCAATATGACTCCACAGGACTCGGCTACTGGAACGAGGATCTTCAGCGCGTCGTCGAGTAATCGGCGCGCATGTCGGGGGGTGTGCCGCGATTGGGAACCCGGGTGCAGAATCAAGCATCGACTACGAAGTTCTGCGGTCGCTTCGATGCCCTCAATCGCGTCGTCGATTGCCTGATGGAATGAAAGGCCTTCCGCGCCGGTGAAACCGCCAACCCAACCGACGCTGGTGACGTTCATTTTCATTTCTTGTAAGAAGTCAGCAGCCTCAGTGATGCCGATGTCATCAATTTTTGAACGCCAAAGTCCGATGCCATCAAAGCCCCTTTTTGCGTATTGGATAACATCCTGAAAGAAATCCCATTTCAACGACGAGACTTGGTTGACGGAAAGGTGGTTCACCGGGTGCGTCCTCAATTACTCTTCGGATGGACCACCTACATGAGATGGCTCAAAGCGAATCAGTATGCCCGCTTTGCGGAAAACTGTAAACGCAAGTTTTTACTGCAGACGTGACAGCGGCATCGCAAATCTCTTTTTACCGTTGACGTGATTGAGAATTTTGTCACGACAGCGGCGCAAGTCGATTTAATCAAAGACCGCGACGATCCGACTGTTGCACTCTCGATTGCGGATGGTGATTGCGTTTATTCCGATGCCACCACGCCGCGTTCTCCCGTCAGTATCGTACAACCCTCGTTGGCTCCCTCTCCAGCGTTGACTTCTTCCCCAGCGTGGCACCTGTCCCACAGTATGTCAGCGGCGATTCGTTTACTTTTCGATGCGAAGTGTCCATTGCGAGGTACATGGGTTGGTATCGTGAAAATAGGAGAAATGGGCAGGCTTGGTTTGTTGCCGCATCTTTGGTTGCTAGCGAAGAAAAAGCGATTCTCTGAAATGTGAGAAATTTCGCTTGATTCTTAGTGAAAGCCTGTAAGACTCATTTGAGAGACAATCTGCGGAGCCGACGATTCTCAAAAAGTCCCAAGCGGAAAACCGTTTTGAATGGGCTGCGTATCAGTTGGCAACTAAGTCAGGCAAGAAGGAGCTAAGAAATGGCCGAACCTGCTTTGCAACGAATCCGTGTAGATTACGACGACGCCGATGTCAAAACTCGGGTCGCCAATTTCCTGAACAGTCGTCACTTTGCAAACCTCCGCGGGCTGTCTGTCGAATGTCGACATGGTGCGGTCACTGTCGCTGGCAACGTCGACTCATTTTATGAGAAGCAAGTTGCGCTCAATTCTTGCCGCCGTGTCGCTGGGGTTTTGTCATTGGTAGATCAGATTGAGGTCAGCGAGGTGGAAGATATCCCCAACCGTTTTGAATGGAACACCTACCCGGTTTTCGATGATCAATTTCGCACCTGAATATGGTCCGAGGATGCGGTCGAAGTGCCGACGGAATAGCAGATCTTTACCGCAGCCGTTTTTGCCGGGGCTCCATTTTTTGAACCGTCGTTTCGATGGCGCTAGCAACTTTGGTCTGCTCATCGAGAATTTTGCTGGTAGCTAGGATTTCTTTATCCAAGCTGGATCGTAAATTGGCAGCGGTTTTGTCGATGGTTGCTGCGGGATTCTCTCCAGTGGCAACAAACAATTCGTCGCGCCGACGAATCGCCTCGGCAATAGCGTTCGAAAATCTGTCGCCGATGTCAGAGCGAATCTCAATGGTGGGCTTTTCACGCTCTCCGGACAAGGTGATCATCAGGTGGTAGTCTTGGATGGCATTCAGTTGTTGATTGAGTAGATTACGCACGTCATTCCCACCGGCGAGTTCCGCCAATTGGTCAACGTGGAGCACGACACCTGTTTGATTCAAGCGAATCGTTCCGGAAATAGCGTTTCCACGCAATGAGACTTGAGCTTCCGCTCGTGAAGCGGCACTAGTCAGGTTGGCCAAAAAAGCCTTTTCGTTTCCGACTAGTTTCGAGTCGATTTTGTAGTCTGGACATTGGATTTCAAAGTCATCCGCAAGGGATCGATTTCGGCGATCTAGAATGGCTTTGATTGAAAAATGTTGAGCGCCTTGAGCCCGAAACGCGAGTTCGGCAGGCTGATCAAGCAAGTCTGGTTGAGTCGAATAGTTCTGGAGAGTCCCAGCGATTTCGCAATGTTGACCAAAGATTTCCCCCGAACCTTCGAGGTCCACGGCATGAATGACGAATTGAGGCTTGGGGATTTGCCCGTGGAAAACAAGGTCACGTCCGAGCGGTGCAATCGGATGGAGGTTGTGCGTGGTCTCGGGAAAAACTCCGTGAAACCAGTCAATCCATTCCAACAGGTTCCTGGTTTGTTCAACGGCCAGCTGGTCAAAGAGAATTTGCGTGACAAGTTGTTGGTCAATTTTTACCGTCGTTGGACGAGTTGTCGAAATCAGGGTGGCCTTATGCCGCTTGACCAATCCGTCAATTTCCTGTGAGCTCGACGCCGCCAGGCCATTCAGTTTTTCCTGGGCTGCCAACAAGGCCTCGCGCAGGTTGGCGATGGACCGTAACTGCTCAGTATAGTTTTGTTCATTGCGCAACGGGTTGTCTTGCGTCGCGTGGGAGCTCTCGATTTGTGATTTGGTTGCTTCCAGTTTTCCTTTCGCATTGATCGCTAGGGACTGAAGTTCCCTTAATTGGGAGGCCCAGCTTTTTGAAAGTTGTTCGGCTTCGGCGAGAGACGGGTCGGCATTGTGAGCAGTGTTGACGAGCAGCGAGCTCACTTGATCCAACCAACTCTGAATGGCCAAATCCGATGAATCGAGGATGTGCGGCGAGTCAATTGCCGGAAGGGTCGAAGTGAGGGCCTTCGAGTTTTGAACCAAAGCACCAGGAGTTGTTCGCGGCGTGTCCAAGCGGACGCCGGTCAGTCGTCCGCTTTTGACGACCACACGTTTTCGCGACAATTCTTCGCGATCTAAATTTAGAAAAACTTCTTCAGCTTGGATGAGATTTCGGTTTGGTCGATGGGGGTCGGTGATGGCGAAGTCCGCGATGTCGATGGTTCCTTCACCAAAGTTTGTTTCCAATTTTCCCAGGTCGACCTTACCACCCGTCAGATTGTTCAAGTAATTTTGTACGAGCTGCCGACTAAGAGGTTTTGCGCTCATCCAGAGGATTAAGGAAACTAACGCCAGAATTACGATTCGTGCGAGCAGATAGTTGTAGCGGGCCATAATTCGAATCCGTGAACTGATGGGTTCCAAGTCAGGAGGAGACTATGCGTGGTGCGTGTTTGGTTGAAACGTATTGCGCCATCTTTGGACTAGCCATGGTTGCACCCAACCGCAAAGTACCCTTGCAATCCAATACAAGGGGATCAACGCCAACATTGAGTAAATGAGAGAACCGGCAACGATCGTGTTGTTGATTCTTAGCCAGGCGACGAAAGTTATCTCCTGCATCGTCGCCAGAGTCGATTGCAAAAATGGTCTTGTCAGAAACCAGTATCCGGCTGAATCAAAAAGTGGGATCAGGAATTGTCCCAGGAATTGTCCCGCAAATGCACCAAAAATTCCGGTTGCCAAATTTGCGCGGCTCAGCACGAGATAAAGCAGCAACAAGAATGGAATTGCAGAGAACTTGGGAATGATGCCCACAATCAAGCCAACCGTCAGGCCCCATGCCAACTGTTGAGGCGCATCGATGCCGCGAATGGTCGATCGTAAGGCCTGCCAAAAGTTGACGCCATTCCTGGATTCGTTTGGGGTTTTCATACGTTTGGTAGCCATCTCGTTTCGCAACATTGACAAGTAAATTCAAGTGAAGGCTGGTATCCAACCGGTGGTAATATCCGTTCCGGCAGGAGGGGCTTATAGGAATTTGGCGATTTGATGTCGAGACGAAACATCCCGAATCGTTTAACAAATCGGTCTGATCGGCAGTCGTGCTGCTGGCACAATTTGCGTTTTTCAGCAGGTTTGGCGGGACTACACATCGGATGTCGAGAAAATGACCGAAATACAATCGTTTTTTTCTTGAAGAAAATTCTATGTGCCGATACATTTAATGTGTTTCCACGTTTGGCATGGACAGCTAGCAGAAATTTGCCAAACGTGTCGCCTCCACCCTAGAAAGAAGATAAATGGAAAACAAAGACGAGATTTTTGCGGACACAATTGGAGAAATTTCCCTAACTGGCGGTATGGTCCGGATGGACCTCGTTTCCCTGATTGGGAGCCAAAATTCAGACGACAACAAACCGCGTTTAGCACCCAAATGCCGAATCGTAATGCCTCCCGAGGGGTTTTTACGCAGCTTCAGTGCCATGGAAAACCTCGTCAAACAGTTGATTGACGCCGGTTTGATTCGCCAAAACCAACAAAATGAAACAGGCGGTACTGTCCAGAAGACAACGCCAAATGCACCTCCCAAGTCGCCAAATTTTTAGTCGATTTTTCGCTGCATTTGAGTAGAATGGGAGAACTTGCCGTAGACCCTTACAGCTATCAAATCTGATCGGTATTAGATTCAGGAACAAAAAGTATGGCCAATAACTTTGCGCCCTTGGTAACCGTAAAACCGACATTCATTGAGATTTCGGAAAAGAAATCTTTCTCGTCGTTGATTGACGTCATGGATTTGGACAACAATCCAATTCTTACCTACCGATTCCGAGACAATGGCAGTTTGGCCACGTCCGGTTTTTTCATTCGCAACGGAGTGAAGGTCGCCGCAAATCAATGGATTGAAGTTTCGGCTGCCGAAATTGGTAACATCTTTTATCAAGCCGGCTTAGTTGCTGATCAGGAAACGATTAGCGTCCAAGTTTACGATGGTCGCTGGAGCAGCATCGCAAGTGGTGCGATCTCCTCGATCAATCAAAACTTTTTCGCGCCGGTAGTCGCCACTGTAAACGGCTCGGTTCTCGCGAATGAAATTCGTTTGGTCTCTGATTTGGTGAATGCGACCGATCGTGACGGGAATTCGATTCAAGGTTTGGAATTCCTAGACCCCCAGGCCCATTCCAATTCTGGCTATTTCACGTATGACGGAGTTCGGGTAACAAGCGGTCTGTGGTTTTCGGTGTTGCCGGAAAACCTGCAACGACTCCGGTTTGTCTCAGCAGTCTATGGGCCTTTTACCGAAACGCTCAGCGTTCGTGCGACTGACGGAAAATTCATTAGTGACGTCGCTACTTTTTCGATCACGACGACACGCAATTCGTTTGCTCCAGTCTTAAATGCAGTAAACGTCAAGGCGGCCACTGGCGTGAATGCGACGGTGCGCCCGTTCTTTACGGTTTCTGACGCAGATGGGAACACGATCAAGTCCATTTCCTTCCGCGATTCGGGAGTCAACGCCGGCAGCGGTTTCTTCACGATAAATGGAGTTCCCCAGCAACAAGGCGTATTCTTTACGGTCCCCTACGCACAACTGGACAGTGTGCGTTATCAATATGCCAATCAAGGAGAGGTAGAGTTTTTCGACGTCCAAGTCAGCGATGGGACTTACATCAGCCAAGTCGTCACTGGGCGAATCACAGCCGTGCCACGACCGAAGTTGGACGTGGCGGAAACGGAATTGGTTTTCGATGCGTTGGTAAATACTCAGCTCTCGTCTTTGATTGCCAAGGGTGACAATGGGCCCAATTACATCAAATACGAAGTTTACGACCGCAACAACGACATTACGTCCGCTCGGATCGTGGTTAATGGTAATGTCCTGCTGCAGGACAAAGTGTATGAACTTTCTGCTGGACAAATGGCGAATACGCAAATTCTTAGCGCGACGAGTGACCGCGGTCGGTCTCTTGACGAAATTTACGTTCGTGCCAATAACGGCTTGTTCTGGACCGATTGGGAACGTCTCAACGTTAACACCGAGCCAGTTGCCAATCGGGCGCTGCAGTCGTTCGGACGATGGGATAACCAAACGGATGGCAAGACAATTGTTACTTACCAATTCGCCGAATCCCCAGTGGCGTATTACGACCCTACATCATCCGAAGTGACATCATTTCAAGCGATTACTCCTGAGGCACGCCAAGCGATTCGGGCGATCTACGCGGACATTGAAAAGTACGCCAATTTGCGCTTCATCGAACTTCCGTGGCAGCCCAATCCTGGAGCGGCGAAAACTGTTTGGGGAATGAATACTCAAACTGGGTCGCAGGCCTACGCGTACGGTCCAATCTCCGAGACGGGTACCTTCTCAATTATCGGAGACATTTGGGTAAGCGATGCTGGTCCAACGGCACCAGACCACCCAGACCGTGGCGTTCGAGGATCGTATGCTTGGCTGACCTATTATCATGAAATTGGTCACTCACTTGGCTTCAAGCATCCATTTGAGGGCGACCCAATTCTACCTGGATGGTTGGACGATAGCCAAGTCACGATCATGAGCTATACCGATTCGAGAATGTCCCCGGCTAATGCTGGAAGCAACCGCGGATATGCGACTACGTTTACCCTTTATGACATCATTGAAGTTCAACGCTTGTACGGTGCAAACATGGCGTTTAATTCAGGCGACACTCAATACCGTTGGGATTTGACGGACAATAACCTGCAAGCGGTTTGGGATGGCAATGGAAACGACACTATCAATTTCGCAAACCAAGTCGCAGCGGCGACAATCGATTTGCGTGAGGGACATTACAGCACCCTCAACGGTCGCGCGAATGCATTGATCGTACCATTCGGAGCAAAATTGGAAAATGCTCGCGGCACCCGAAACAACGACACCATCTTCGGCAACGAAATGGTCAACATGATTTTTGGCGGCGAAGGGAACGACCGAATCACTGGCTTCGGCGGCAACGATATCGTTCGCGGCGGCCGCGGTAACGACACCTACGCCTGGTCGATGGGAGATGGACGCGACGTGATTCGCGAGGACTCGCAAGGGGGATTGGATGTTGTTGAACTTCGGGACTTGAGCGGCAATTTCGACGCGTTGCAAAATGACTTTACATTCTGGCGAACGGGTACTGGTCTCAAGGATTTGCGCATCGAATTGACATTGGACTCCAAACAATCACTGGGTGGCGTGACCATCGCGGACATGAACAATGGTGCTTCACAAGTCGAAACGTTACGAATTGTTGACAAGAACGGGGTGCTGGTCGGTCGCCAAATTGACTTGAATTCCGTTTATACCGGTTCTTCCGACGAGAAAAAGCAATTCCGTATTACAGATTTCCAAACGCCAAATGGTTATGTCGCGGTTCCAATCTAGACTGCTAGACCGGCAATTAGATCTTCAAACCTCGTCGGTTTCCCGGCGAGGTTTTTTTTTGGAGTCGGATCGGGCCGCGAGCAATGTCGGTTTACTCGCGATTTGCGGCCCGCAATGAACAAACATCAACTATGACCAACGAACCCCGTCAACCCGAATCAGAATCGAATCTCGGTCCTCGTGAGACTGACGCAATCGATTCGGCGTTTCGTATCAACGAAGACGCCTCGGAAACTCGTGGGCCTGGCCAACCGCCAACAGAGAAAGAAACCAAATCTCCCGAAGCCGCTGAGAATGCAACGACCGATGCCGATGGCAAATCTGAACATACGGCGGCTCGCTGTTTATCACTGATTGCCCGTCATCATGGGCTGGATGCCGCTGCCGATCGGTTAATCCATGAGTACTCGTTGGAAAACGGTGAACCAACGGACTCGCGACTCCTGCGGATGGCCCGCGATCTTGGTCTTAAGGCCCGCATGACGCGGATTACTTGGTCTCATCTGGAGAAGATGCAACAGGCCTTTCCGCTGATGGCCAAACTTGAGAACGGCAATTTTGTAATCGTCGTCGGGGTTAGGAAGATACAAGATGAATCGGGAAAGACAATCACTGAGGCCGCGGTCTATGATCCTCTCGCGGATCGACCCGACTTCATTTTCCTAAATAAAGACACATTTGAGCGTTCTTGGCGTGGCCAGGTGATGCTATCGAAGAAGACCTATCGGCTTTTGGATCAGAACCAACCGTTCAGCCTCCGCTGGTTTTTGCCAGAAATTTTTCGGCAATGGACCACTTTCACTGACGTTGCGATTGCTGCCATCGTCATACAGATTATTGCCCTCGTTGTTCCACTTTATTTTCAACTAGTGATTGATAAGGTGCTGGTCAATAACGCGATGCAAACTTTGCACGTGATTACGATTGGCATTTGCATTGCACTCGTCTTCGATGCGTTGTTGAATTATTTGCGCGGGTTCTTGTTGTTGCATGCGACCTCCAAAATCGATGTCCGTGTATCGACGAGGACCTTTCAGCATATGCTTTCGCTGCCGATGAATTTTTTCGAGCAAATCACGGCAGGTGTGTTGTCCAAACACATGCAGCAGACTTCGAAGATCCGGGAGTTCTTGACTGGCAGTCTGTTCTTAACGCTGTTGGATACGGCGTCACTATTCGTGTTCCTGCCCATCATGCTGCTGTATAGCGTGAAGTTGACGCTGATTGTGCTCGGATTCACGGGCCTTCTGGCAATCAATATTTTTCTGTTGTTGGGGCCCTACCGTCGACGTCTAGAGGCCCTGTATGAGGCTGAGGGCAGCCGCCAAGCCATGTTAATTGAGACAATCCATGGCGCACAAACCGTGAAGGCCCTGAGCATGGAACCTGTACAACGGAAAAAGTGGGACCAGCGTTCCGCAGAATCGGTGGCGATGCAATTTCGCGTCGGCAAGATCTCGATTACTGCCACGACAATCTCCAAACTACTTGAAAAGTTGATGACAATCGCCGTAATTTGGTTTGGCGCAAGCGATGTCATCAATCGAGAAATTTCAGTTGGAGCATTGATTGCTTTTCAAATGATCTCGGGACGTGTCACCGGACCGCTCGTGCAGCTTGTTTCCTTAATTCATTCCTTTCAAGAAACGGCACTCAGCGTTCGCATGTTGGGAACCGTTATGAATCGCCCCAAAGAGGCTGGCGTGGGACATGGCTTGCGTCCGGTCATTCAAGGTAATGTCGAGTTCGAAAAAATCACTTTTAGCTATTCGCCGTCCCTGCCGCCTGCACTCAATGAAGTCTCACTGAAGATCCCCGTCGGCAGTGTTGTCGGCGTCGTAGGACGCAGCGGAAGCGGCAAGACCACCTTGACTAGGCTCTTCCAGGGAATGTACGTACCACAAAGCGGGCTGATCCGTGTCGACGGCCTTGATATTCGCGAATTGGATGTATCTCACCTCCGACAGAATATCGGAGTCGTCTTGCAAGACAACTTCCTGTTCCGCGGTTCGGTGCGCGAGAATATCTCGATGGCAAAAGCCAACACAAGTTTTGCCGAAGTGGTTTACGCGGCCAAGTTGGCGGGGGCCGACGAATTTGTCGAACGTCTACCTCAATCGTACGATACTCTGCTGGAGGAAAACGGTTCCAACTTGTCCGGCGGACAGAAGCAGCGTTTGGCAATCGCTCGTGCGCTCCTGACCGATCCACGAATCTTGGTTTTCGATGAGGCAACCAGCGCCTTGGATCCTGAAAGCGAGGCAATCGTACAAAGAAATTTGGCCCGGATTGCCAAAGGTCGGACCGTTATCATCGTTTCGCATCGCTTGACCACTTTGACCAACTGTGATTTCATCGTCGTGCTGGAGCGGGGCAAAGTGGATTCAGTCGGAACTCACAAACAACTTCTGGAAACTTGCAAGGTCTACCGGGATTTATGGCAACAACAAGTCGGCAGAATTTAAAAGAAGACGTTCAACGCGAGCGCGACAAGAAACGTCAGCAGGTTCGTGATGAAATCCGTCGAAAAAACCCGCGCCTCCTCGACACGATTACCGAGTTTCAACCGGACGCTGTCGAAATCGAGCAACGCAGTATCCCCGGCGGAGCGCGGTGGACTCTCTATACGGTTTTTGCACTGATCGCCGCCATATGCCTATGGGCAGCATGGGCTGAGGTCGATCGAGTCGTCACAGCGCCAGGCAAATTCGTGATCGACAAAGCAATCATGATTCAGACAGCGGCCGACGCACCCATCCGGGAAATCCATGCTCGGTTTGGGCAAATCGTCAAGGCAAACGACTTGTTGGCCACCCTGGATCAAACGTTTTCAGAAGCGGATGTTAACCAAGTTGTTGCCAAGCTCAATTCGTTCAATGCCGCGTTCGAACGCCTGAAGGCTGAAAGGGACGGCCTCGATTTTTCAATTGCCGGGCACGAAAATGATTTGGCGTGGATCACACAGTTTAGTTCGTTTGTCGAGCGCAAAAACGAATACCAATCGAAAATCGCCGAATTCGCCTCGGAGCACAAAAAGCTTGAATTACAAATTGCCAACAACGAGATTACGATCGAAACGCAAAACGATTTACTAAAAGTTCTCAAGGAAATTGCCAAGAAGTTCGCCGAACTGGCTGCCGACGGAAATAAGTCAGAAATCGAGAGCAAAGACAAACAGCTCCAGGTCCAAAAAACGATCGCGGAAATAAAGACTCTGGAAGGCAAGGCAAAAGAAATCGAAGCAGAAATGGCCGCGTTGGCGGATCGCAAAGCCGCTTTTGAAGCCAATTGGCGCAGTGAAATCGCGAAGTTGATGGCTCAAACCTATAGTGAGATTTCCGAAAACAATCAGTTGCTAAACAAGGCAAATCGCGCAAAAGAGCTTGTCGAGATTCGGGTTCCCAATGACTTGCCTTACAAAGAATTCTATGTGTTGGAAGTGGCCGATCGAACGGTTGGTTCTACCGCCAAATCGGGGGAGCCATTGTTTAAATTGATCCCAACCGATGCCACCATCGAGGTCGAAATCAAGGTCCCCGACAAGGACGTGGGACAAGTGAAGATCGGCCAGCAAGTTAGAATCAAGCTGTCTTCACTTCCCTATCAGCGCCACGGGTATCTGACCGGCGTTATCCGCACGATCAGTGAAGATTCGATCGAGAGAGACGCTAGTGCGGGAATGCCTCGCGAATTGACCTTTATTGCTCGAGTTGAATTAACCAAAGAGACTGTTCTTGAGAACGTCCCAGATTCCTTTCGTTTGCGGCCTGGCCTTCTGGCCGACACCGAGATCAAAGTTGGGCGTCGACGCGTGTACGAGTACTTCCTTTACCCGTTGATTCGCAGCCTCGATTCGAGCATCCGCGAGCCATAGACCTGCGACTACTTCGCTGGCTCTGACACTTTGACGACGACATACGAGGCACGCGTGACGGGATTGGCGGGATAGACCACATTTGTCATCTGCGTATGCGGTACGGATTCCCAATTCTTTTGAGAAATCAGGAAGTAATCGACTTCGAACGTCTTCGCCAGTGCCAGCAGTTGTTCATCAGAATAGGCTGCCAACCCGTTGGTGTAGGAACGTTCGACTAAGGTAAATTGCTCGACTCGCCGCCACCATTCTACGAGCGATTGGGCGTCCTGCGGCATATCCTTCCAGCAAACGATTTCTGGACGCTGCGCATACCATTTGAAAGTCTGTTGATCAGAGGGAGTGATAAATACTGCATCGGCTGGAGTGTTAATCCGAATCCAATCGCAAACCTCTCGCCAATTTTTGTAAGTCTCCCAAGTCCGCGTGGGATCATCGTCATAAGTCGGCAAGGAGGCTGAGTCTGCTACCGGGCGATGATCTGTTCGCTCGTCTATTTTGTTGAGCACAAAGGCCGCAGCCAAAAGTCCTAATGAGATGGATACCAACCTGACATTGATCCTGCGGGCCTTTATTCTCTCGCTTACGACGCAGGCCAGAGAAATCACGATGTAATTCGGCACTGCGAAATCAGCCAAACGAAACCAATAGAGCCTCAACAATCCATTGGCGACCTCGGCATCTTTCCCCTCTCCCTCTGCAATTGCTGACAGGACCAATCCTACAAAAGAAACGAATAGACTCGTCCAAGCGAAATTTCGCCACCTCAGCGAGGCATCACTCGCCCGCTCGAGTCTGGTGCTGACAAACATCAATACCATCAAAGCTGCAAACGCGGCAACTCTCTCTGTCGCAAATCCGCCGAACAATAGGTGATGGCTCAAGCGATGATGGACTTGGATTCGGGCCGCAAAAACTCCTTTTTCGTAATCTGCACTTTGTTCAACAACGACTGATGGCAGAGTTGAGACCAAGATGCATCCGAGGCAGAACAATGGGACCAGCCAATTCTTGATCCCATGCCCTTCGGTTCCAACATTTCGCCGATTGCCAGCTCGTCCAGATAACAAGAATTGAGTCCTTTCGACGATCAGAACTGTGATCAAGGAAAGTAAAACCCAAATGCCCACAAGGAAATGAAACAGCGTTGCTAGTCCGAGCAGGCACCAGGCAATTTTTCGCCGTCCATTAGCCATTGCCGCGAAACCAATTAACACAATCGCATAGGCCAGACATTTCGCCTCAAATCCTCCAATCACCCATTCACCCGCCAAATTGCCTTTTTCGATCAACATCAACCATAGGACTGCGAAGAACGGGACCAGCCAATAACGGGCACCCAACTCGATGAGCCACCACGAAAATCCGAACGCGGCCAATACCCATACTACGATGCGTCCGAACCATGCAAACGATGCCAAAGACATGAACTTCAACGGCCAGCAAATGACGAAGTAAAAGGCCTGATGCGCCGAATGCGACTCTAGAAACAGGTCGCCCGCACACCAATTTGGCTCCCAATAATGTTTGGCCTTTGTGAGATAGTGACTTTCGTTTACGCCCGGCGCGGGCTGATATCCATAGACGAAGAAAACCAGAAATGTGGCAGCGGACGCAATTCCCAAACGACAATACCACCGCCGCAAATCATCGCGTGTTGTCCGATCGGGTGTGGAGATATTTTGAATCATCGATGGTTGAATTTTTACTTGCGCAATCTGGAATTGTCTTGGATTGTGTTAACATATCTTCCTGCGGCGACCTGGAGTAAACGGTCGGGCAGATTCCCCTGCCCTTCAAGTTTACAAAAAAGTTTGCCTTATTGATTCATCAGCAAAAAAGTAGTTGCTGCAGTGCGAGACCTCGTCTGCAAAGTTCAAAACCCCAAGAATTGTGTTGAAATTCGTTTCATGAAGAAAAATCCGCTCCCGAAAAATCGCATTGTGCTGTTGGGTGCCGGGCATACAAATTCGCACATTATTCGCCAATGGGGAATGGGACAAAGAATCGATCATGGCGAACTGCTCTGTATTTCGAATTTCGCAACAGCTACTTATTCTGGGATGTTGCCGGCTGTCGTTGCGGGCGATTTGCCACGCGGTGCCATGGAAATTGACTTGCTGCGTTTGACGCAACGAATGGGATGCCGATTTGTTCTCGGCGATGTCGAGAAAATTGATCGCGAAAAACGGCAGCTTCACTTTTTCGATCGCGCTCCGCTTGATTACGACGTTCTCTCTATCGGGATCGGATCGCGGCCGACCTTTGCCGGCGTTGACGTTTTGTCCGACAAGCAACTCGTCGCGATAAAACCGATGCAAACGTTTTTGGATCGATTGGCTGCCGCAGTGCGGAATCGAAGTGGATCGAAGTTGCGGATTTCGGTGGTGGGCGGAGGCGTGGCCAGTGCGGAAATTGCTTGTTGCCTACAGGCACGCTTTTCCAAACCGCCAACGGAACTTGATCGAATTGATGCGGAATTTCGACGTTTTTCGCAAATTGAGATATCCGTTGTGTCGGTCGACCTCCCTGGCGTCGGTTTAGAACCCTCGACTGGTTGGCGACTTGATAGAGCTCTCAAGCGAGCGGAAATCCGAGTCGTATCCGGTCAACGAGTGAGCGAAATCACTGAAAATTTCTTAGTTCTCGCGGATCGATCGCAACTCGAAACCGACTTGGTGATTTGGGCAACGAGCGCCGTTGGGCCACCTTTGTTGTCGTCGTTGGGATTGGAGTTGGATGACCGCGGATTTTTGCTCACGCATTTCGACTTGTCCACGACCCAAGACCGTCGAATTTTTGCAGTGGGGGATTCGGGGACAATCAAAGGGGCCAAAATCCCTAAGGCCGGCGTGTTTGCCGTTCGCCAGGGCCCTGTGTTGTTTCAGAATCTCGGTCGAATCCTCAAGGGTGAAAAAACAGTTGATTACTTGCCGCAGTCAGGATTTCTCAAGCTTTTGAATGTTGGAAATCAGCAAGCGGTTGGCGAATATCGTGGAGTTTCTTTTTCCGGGCATTGGCCTTGGAAACTGAAGCAGAGGATTGATATTCGATTTATGAAAATGTACCAAGACTATTCGCTCGCAATGGTTGGTGACTTGCATGACGTTGGTGACTTGCAGGGCAATGACTCGGAGATGAAGTGCTTGGCGTGTGGAGGCAAGGTGGCCGCCGACATATTGCACGGTGTATTGAGATCGATTACTTCTACAATTGGCGGCGCGGCGGAAGTCGTGATTGGTCTCGATCAGCCGGACGATGCTGCCGTAATCAAAATTGCCAATGAGCACATTGCCGTAACTACAGATCAGTTTGCGGCACCGATCGACGATCCATTTTTGTTCGGACGAATGATTGTAGTCCATTCGCAGAGTGACCTCTTTGCGATGGGAGCCCGCCCGTTTGCGGCCCTTGCAAACATTGAGATTCCATTTGGCAGTCCCCTGGGGCAGCGTCGATTGATCGCCGAATTAATGCAAGGAATTTCGCGAGAATTGCAGGAATCCGGCACTTCTCTGGTGGGAGGTCATTCAATTGAGGGGCCGCGTCTATCTGCCGGATTAACTGTGTTAGGTAAACAAGTGACGCTCCCGACCGGCAAAGGCAACTTGCGACCTGGCGACCGTCTGGTGCTGACGAAACCGCTTGGCGTGGGACTTGGTTTGGCGGCGCTAATGCAGAATCAATTTGATGGTGAGGACTACAAATCACTCGTCGCTCTGCTGTTGCAAAGTAATGCGATTGCCTTAGAAATCATTCAGCGATTTGATGTCACTGCAATGACGGACGTCACTGGATTTGGTCTGCTTGGGCATCTCGTCGAAATGCTGGCGAATAATGAGTTGTGCGTAACTTTGGAATTGGCAAAAGTGCCTTTCTGTGAGTTCACTCAAAGACTGGTAGAACGAAAAATCGAGAGTACATTGGCCCCGTCGAATCAGTCGTTCGTTTCAGCCTTTGGTGTGGATTTTGATGCTCAAGACTGGCGGGTTGCGGCAATGTTTGACCCGCAAACCTGTGGTGGATTACTCGTTGCCATCGGTGAATCGGATGCGGAAGAATTGGTCGCCTTTTTGCGAGACCGCGGTTTCCCGCATGCAGCCTCGTTAGCCACTGTGACCGCCGCGCATGAAAAATTACTCCGCGTCGAGTTTCAATAGATTGACGGGAGCAAAAGCCTTTCGTGTGTCGGTGCATTTGGCTCGAAATTCATCAGTTTTTTTTTCCGTCGTTTGATCGAGCTGCAAGTCTCCGATTTCGTTAACGGGTTCGGTTGATTTTTCAGCGGCTACCAATGCCAAGCGAGCCTTAAGTTTTTCGATTTTGCCTCGAATCAAATCCAGCTCGGATTCCTTTTCAAGCAAAGCCCGTTCCAATCGAGCGATCCGTTCGGCAGGATTGCGTACGAAGATTCGCTCCAGTACATCCATGGCTACGATTGCCCGCCAGGTTCGAATCAACACTCCACGCATGCGGTACAAACGAACCGTTCGTGAAACCTGATTCAATCGCAAAAGTTGCGCAAGGCGCAGGGCTCGTAAAAAAGCAATCAGGGGAAGGCAAATGACAACTAAGTCCAGCCAATGCCGAATCACGTATCGCCATTTGTTTTCCGTGACCGAAAACATTACCAAGAATTCGACAACAAAAGCCGCCCAAATCATGGCCGTTGCCGCTTGGAATGCCATTCGCAATCGACGGTCCGCCTCAATCGTGTCGGCCCATAGAAATTCGGCACCGATCAGCGGCAACACGAGCAATGCCAAAACAATCATTGGCCAACTGAAAAAGTCATCCAACTCGCGAGCCAGTGTCTTGTTCACGGTTCGCCAGCCGCGAAACGGAAGCCATACACGAGTGCCTGTTTCATGATCCGGAGTCGCAAGTCGCAATGGTGGCAGGAGTATGGCAAGCAAATGTTGCCGTTTGAATTGGCCACCGCGGAGCCAGACCAACAAAACTTCCAACGGAAACGCCAGAAAGATAACGAATAACGAACGCAAACAAATTGTCGATTCGCGCGTGGAAAAGTCGCCATCACTAATGTGCAGCAAGCCTCCCAGAAGAATTAGAAATAACAGCG
>WBZS01000445.1_pt1 | contig 54795 bp, 41 predicted proteins | sample 5204201 | NCBI WGS metagenome assembly WBZS01 (sample SAMN12344357, study PRJNA552823) | activated sludge metagenome | biome: Activated sludge suspended growth; feature: Nitrification reactor; material: Wastewater; isolation source: activated sludge from nitrification reactor of wastewater...
CTACCATATTGAAGTAGACGGGATTGTGCCTGTCCGCATTGTTCCGTTTGATCCCCATGGACACAGGAAACATCTGCATTCCAAAGACGAATGGTCGGCAGGCAAGCGTCAACCCGAACGCAAAAGTTTCTATGAAGCCATCGCCAAGGAGTTGCAGGGGGCCGCTCAAATATTGTTGTTTGGCAGCGGCACTGGCAGAAGTAGTGCGATGGACATGCTCCTCGCGGACTTGCAACAATCTCACGCCGAACTGGCCAAAAAAGTTGTCGGTTCAGTGGTGATTGATGCCCACCATACGACCGAGGATCAACTACTTTCCCAAGCCCGGGATTTTTACGCCGAGCACAGCCAGCAGTAATTCCGGTACTGAATCGAATTGCCAAGTGTTCTTTGGTGAACGCCACTTGATCGCTTGAATTCCTTTTCGCTGGCCTCCGTTTTTCAGGGCGTCTCGATTCACAACACGCCGGCCAAAGGGTAGTCTTTTCAAGGCAGCGAAACCGTCGGCACCCACAATCAAAGAGCACCCATGCACTATCGAATTTTTGCAAATCTGGGCCCGGTATCGGAGATCGGATTAGGAACTTGGCAACTGGGCGGCGCCGAATGGGGCGACGTTCCCGAAGCGGACGCTCTGGCAACACTGGAGGCCGCCGCCGAAAATGGAGCTACCTTTCTCGACACGGCAGATATCTACGGTCACGGCCGTAGCGAATCGTTGATCGGTAAATTTTTGCAAGGTCGCTCGGATCGCGAACGCTTTTTCGTCGCAACAAAACTGGGCCGCAGTCCGGACCCAGGCTGGCCGAAGAATTTCGAGGCGGACACCATTCGTTTGCATACCGAACGATCGCTGCAGCGACTGGGCGTCGAGGCCCTCGACCTCACCCAAACGCATTGCGTTCCGCCAGAGATCATGCGTCAGGATTCTGTGTGGGAGGCGCTGCGTCAACTCAAGAGAGAGGGGAAGATCAAGGCCTTTGGCGCATCGGTCGAGTCGATGGAAGAGGCTCGAAACTGTTTGCAGGTTGCAGGACTGTCGTCGTTGCAAATTATCTTTAACGTTTTTCGGCAAAAGCCGATCGAGGATTTGTTTGTTGCCGCTAAAGCTCAAGGGGTGGCGATTATCGTTCGTTTGCCGCTGGCCAGTGGCCTGTTGGGTGGCAAGCTCACGGCGAACTCGCATTTCGCCCCGAAGGACCATCGGACCTTTAATCGTGATGGCCAATCGTTCAACGTGGGCGAGACATTCGCAGGACTTCCGTTTGCAAAGGGACTTGAGTTGGTCGAGGAGCTGCGGCCGCTGGTTCCACAAGGCTGGACGATGTCCGAATGGGCCCTGCGCTGGTGTCTTGATTTCGACGCGGTCACAACTGTGATCCCCGGTGCGACGCGGCCGACACAAGCCAGCGACAACGCCCGTGCCAGCGAACGCGAGCTGTTGCCTCGCGCGACCCACGACCGGCTCACGCAGCTCTATCGCGAAAAGATTGCTCCCCACATTCGCGGCAAGTACTAAGCCGACGTTGGACCGGTTTGCCCCGCAAGTCCAGTAGGCTCGTGGTCCTACTACACGCCAAAAAAAAGGCCCGAAAAATGAAACAACTTTTTTTGCCCTCCGGTGCAATCGGTTAGAATCGGGATGTCGACAAATTCCCCTTTTTGTTGAGGAGCCAGAAATGCAAAGCAAAGCAACCACTGTCAAACAATACCTCGCGGAGCTTCCGCCCGATCGTCGCCAAGCAATCGAGTCAGTTCGCAAAGTAATCTTGGCGAATCTCGATAAGACCTACGAAGAGGGGATGCAATACGGCATGATTGGTTACTATGTGCCACACGGGTTCTTTCCAGACGGATACCATTGCAATCCCCAGCAGCCGTTGCCCTTTGCCTGCCTCGCCTCGCAAAAAAACTACATGTCCTTGTACCTGATGTCGGCTTACGGCGAAGGATTGGAAGAGGATTGGTTTCGCGCGCAGTGGGCCAAGACCGGCAAAAAACTCGACATGGGCAAATGCTGCGTGCGATTCAAGAAGCTCGAGGACTTGGCCCTCGATGTAATCGGCGAAGCGATTCGGCGCGTACCCGCCAAGGCCTACGTCGAACGCTACGTGACCTTTCTCCAAAAACATAACATGAGCAAGAAGGCGATAGGCAGCGAGATCAAAGCCGCTAAGCCGGCAGCTAAGGCCAAAGGCAAGTCGCCAATAAAAAAATCGGCGACAAAAAAGCCGGCGACACGAAAATCCGCGACGAGTAAATCGGCCGTCCGTTCTCAAGCCCGCTAAATGGTTTTAGACGGCCCCCAAAATAGCTTTTGAAAGGTGATCGAAGAAAATGAAGACTGGCAATGGTTTCAGCCTCGCGCGAGTTTTTCGATGTCAGGCTTTAGGCGTGTTGGGATGGTTGGTTGTTTCTGGCTTGTTTTGCGAGGCGATGAGCATTGCCGCGGTTCAAGTGACGACAACTCCAAAACAGCCCAAACCAGCTTACGACCAACGTACGCTGGATTCGCATTTTCCATTTGTAGTGCCGCCGGAAATTGCGACATGGAATGAACGGGCGGAGGCGTTGCGATTTCACTTGCAAATGAGTCTTGGACTTTGGCCAATGCCGGAGAAACAAACCTTGAAGCCAGTCGAACATGGCGCAGTTGACTTGGGCGACTACACGGTGAGCCGTGTCTATTTCGAAAGTTTCCCGGGCTTCTTTGTAACGGGAAGTTTGTATCGGCCGAAGAATCTCGCACGGCCCGGACCGGGAGTTTTATGCCCTCACGGACATCACCGAAACGGGCGGTTCATGCAGTCGAGCGACCAGGAAATCAAACGCATGATCGCCGCCGGCGAAGAACGATTTGAGCCCAACGCCCGCAGTCCTTTACAAAGCCATTGCGTGCATCTCGCACGAATGGGTTGCACCGTTTTTCATTACGACATGATTGGATACGCCGACAGTCAACAGATCCCGGACGCTGTTGTTCATGGTTATGCGCGCCAGCGCGAAAAAGAAAACGAGGCCGACGCGTTTGGTTTTTTCTCGCCGCGTGCAGAGCTGAATCTGCAATCGATCATGGGGCTGCAAACTTGGAACTCGATTCGTGCGTTAGATTTTCTTGCATCGCTTCCGGAAGTCGACCCACAGCGAATCGGCGTTACTGGTTGCAGCGGCGGCGGCACGCAGACGTTTCTTTTGACGGCACTCGATTCGCGCGTCACGGCCGCTTTTCCTGCGGCGATGGTTTCGACAGCGATGCAAGGCGGTTGCACTTGCGAGAATTGTTGCAACGTGCGGGTGGTCACGGGCAATGTCGAGATCACCGCACTCGCTGCGCCGCGTCCGGTGGCGATGTCGGCCTGCAACGATTGGACGAAGAACATGCCGACCGAAGGCTACCCGCAGCTACAGCAATTGTACAAGTTGGCCGGAGTTCCAGAACGCGTTTTCCTTTCGGCGTCGACGACGTTCCCGCATGGCTACGACCAAGTGGCCCGCCGCGTGATGTACGGTTGGTTCGACAAATATCTGGGGATCGGCAGTAACCAGGCCCTGACATTTGAACAGATTCATGCGGGAGAAATTCCGGAGGATTCGTCGTTGTTCGAGGAGCCGATTACGTATCTTGATCCCAGCCAACTGACTGTTTGGGGAGAAGGCCACCCTGCCCCGCCGGTCGGTCCTGACATTGAGCATCGGGTCAATCGACATTGGCGAGACGATCAGGCAAAAAAAATTCGTGACCTCATCCAAGGTCGCGATCCTCAACTTCGCAGGGCGGTCAAAAGTCTGTTGTGCGATCTGCCTCACGGTAGTGCTGCGGACGAGTTGCGAAATAAGGAAAAGAAACCCTTCGAGTTGCCCGCTGGCTACACCGGTTGCCAAGCGTGGTCTGCCGTCGTCGGTAACGAAACGGATACGCCGGGAATCGAAGTGGCTCGGATCTTAAAGCCTGGCAATGTACGAGCAATTTCCAGGGGGTCCGTCATCGTGACCGCAGATGTTGATGCCGCGCTTGCGCGTCCAGAGGTTCAAGCTTTAGTCAATCGCGGAGGAGTCACGTTTCTGTTGAACGCGCGGCAATTGCAGCAGGAAAATCGACTGGTCGATAATGGTCGCGAGGCCGCAGGTTATACGTTTGGTTACAACCGCAGCAGCGCCGCGAAAAATGCTCGGGTATTGGCTTGGATTCTCGACAATGAGTTGTTCGGTGAAGAGTCGCCGATTGACCTGATCGTGCTCGACGGCTCCCCCGCGTCCGCCATCGTCGCGGCCGCAGCCACCAAACGCCGGATCGAGCATGTGTTGATCCCCGCCGAATTTTCTTTTGCCGCGATTGACTCATTTCGCCACCCGGACTTTTTTCCAGGTGCCCTGAAGCTAGGTGACGCAGCAGGAATCCTAAAGATTGCAGCCCCCGTTTCCGTTCGCCAAATCGGTACCGCTGAAGAAGAACAAACCCGCTCCCTTATCGACCTCGCCCGTGAACAGTGATCAGAAGCGAGTTCCCACGGACCCACATCTTAGTGCCGACAGAGCGTCCTTGTAGGACGTTCCCGTCGGAACGATCGGACGGTAGACAACTCCTTTCGCTGAAATCCACCATTAAAATATCGAATTAATCAATTCATTTTTGCCCCCCCAAACATTGCTGACCTGAATGCCAAACACGTTCACCCAAATACACATTCAAACCGTTTTCACCGTTCAAGACCGTGCTGCCATTATTCGAAAAGAATGGAAAGACGATTTATTCCGTTATATCACTGCGATCATTCAGAATGCTGGACACAAAGTGTTGGCCATCAATGGAATGCCTGACCACGTTCATGTGCTGTTCGGCATGCGTCCCACGCAGTCGCTTTCAGACTTGATGCAGGTGATCAAAGGTGACTCCTCGAGATGGGTCAACAATCAAAAGGTCATCACTGCACGATTTTCATGGCAAGAAGGCTATGGGGCGTTTTCCTACAGTCGATCGCATGTACCAGCTGTGATTCGGTACATTCACAATCAAGAGGAACATCATCGCACCCGCACTTTTGTCGAAGAGTATCATGACTTGTTGCGAAAGTTTGAAATTCCTTTCGACGACCGATATTCATTCCAGCCGATTACCTATGAAAAAAGCGATTTAGAATGAAGCCGACAGCGCGTCCCTACGGGACGCAAGGGCATCTTTCGGGGCATTTCCTACCAAGAGATTGTCCCTACGGGACAGAGACGTTGGGGCTTGTTTTTCGCCACCGGGTAATCGAATTGGAATACGCCAGCACGGGGCCATCCGTATTCCTCGTCCCGTCGGGACGACCTGTCGTAGCGACCAACCACCGATCGCATTCTTCCCTCGTCCCGTTGGGACGAACTGTTGGTAGGATGATACTCCGCGGACACACCTTTTGAGGCATCGATGATTTTGCATCTCGACATGGACGCGTTTTATGCGTCGGTTGAAATCCGGGACAACCCGCGACTGGCGGGGTTGCCGGTCGTGGTGGGGGGATCACCGAAAGGGCGTGGCGTGATCGCTGCGGCCAGCTACGCGGCCCGCAAGTTTGGCGTGCACAGCGCGATGTCGAGCGCCCAAGCCTTGCGACTCTGCCCGAATCTAATTTTCATCAAGCCCCGGATGGATCACTACGCGGCGGTCTCGAAACAAATTCGCGAGATTTTTGAAAGCTTCACGTCGCTAGTCGAACCGTTGTCGCTCGACGAAGCCTTCCTCGACGCCAGCGGCAGCGAGGCGCTGTTTGGTGACGCCATTTCCATCGCTCAGCAAATCAAGCAACGAATCAAGTCGGAGGTTGGCGTGACCGCGTCCGCCGGCGTCGCGCCCAACAAGTTCCTGGCGAAGCTGGCAAGTGATTTGCAAAAACCCGATGGACTCGTGGTGGTCCCACCCGACGCGATCGAGGCCTTTCTCGATCCCCTCGCGATCGGCCGTGTGTGGGGCGTCGGTAAACAGACCCAGAAGAAAATGGAATCGTTAGGCGTGCACACGATCGGGCAACTGCGGGCTCTGTCGGCAGAGTCGCTCAAGACTGCTTTTGGCCTGAATGGCGAACACTTCTGGCGACTGGCGCGAGGACTCGACACTCGACCGGTTGTGCCGGATCGCGAGGCCAAATCGATCTCTCATGAAACCACTTTTTACATCGACATCGACGACACGGAGGTTCTCCGGGCTTGGCTTCTCGAACTCACGGATCAAGTCGCGCGGCGAATGCGACGTTATGAAATTGTAGGCAAGACCGTGCAGATCAAGCTTCGTTATTCAAACTTCGAGACCATCACCCGAGCGCGAACTTTGGCAGAGCCGACGAATTTAACGGATCTGTTGGCGTCCGTCGCCCTGCAACTGTTTACTGAAAACGGTCAGCAACTGGCGCGGGGCATTCGTCTGTTGGGGATGGGTGTTTCGCATTTGAGCACCAATGCAGCCCGCCAATTGACGCTTTTCGACCACGAAGAATCGGCACGGTCCTCACGGCTCGATTCGACCCGAGATCAGATCCGCGACCGTTTTGGCAGTTCGGCCCTGACTCGCGCCGCGAATCTGCAGCATCAAATTGAGCACCGTCCCGATCCGAAAGCGCGCGAATGAAGTCTCGCGAAATTTCAAACATCAGGCGTTAGCCAGATTTTTCCACGAGCCTCAACCGTTTGGCTAAACTATTAACCAGAAAACCGTTGTCTATTCTGAATAGGAAAGTACCCAATGAAAGTCGTCAACAAACCCGATTTCGAAGTGAACGATGCGGAATGCAAAAAGGCCACCGGAAAGACCTTGAAGCAGTGGTTCAAGGAACTCGACGGAATCGACGGATTGAAAAAGGGGCGGCGGGCGGTTACGCAACATATCTACGCCGCAAAGGCCGACCCGTGGTGGCCGACCACGATCGCCGTCGAGTACGAAGCCCACCACGACGTCAAAAAGAAAGACGGTTTGCCGGAGGGTTACACCATCTGCGTGACCAAGACAATTTCAGCTCCGGTGGCAAAAGTCTACAAGACTTGGACCACTCCCGCGAAGTTCGCCGAGCTGTTTGGTGATAGCGGAACTCAGGATTTGAAAGTCGACGGCAAGCTCTCGTGCAAAGCCGGTTGCCAAGGGACCTTCACACGCATTCGTCCCGACAAAGACCTGCGGTTTACTTGGCAGCACAAGGGCTCATCCGCCCCGATGGTTGTCGACGTCCAGTTTCAAGACGCCAAGGGCAAATGCCTAATGAACGTGATGACCTCCCGGATCCAGACCCGCGCCGAAGCCGACGGCCTGCGCAACGCCTGGACAGAATTCCTCAACGGTCTCAAGAAAATGTGCGAAGCGTAAATCTGCTAAACGGCCGCCCAATTTGCCCAATGCGATTGATTGTTTGCAAATCGAGAGTCCAGGTTCAAAAGCCGCCAGGTGGATATTCGGGCGGCAAAACAAGCTGAACTCCGGGTATTTCGCCGCTGCGAATGGTTTCTTTCGTTTCCGCAGGCAGCATCAGGTACTCGATCAAATTGGCAACGGGCTGTCGGGCGAAATTGCCAAGGATCACTAGGATTAGCAAGCCGAGCGAGATGAATCCCAATTTCTTGCCGCCCCATTTCTTTGGCGGTGTCTTCGGCTCTGGTGGGTCAAAGAAAGCGTCGTCGTTCGCTGGCGTTGGATCGCGATTCACGGTTTGACTCGCTTGTGTTGAGCTGGCGGACTCGTTTTATTCTTCTCCAGCAGCGCGGTGACGAGGGCATCCAGGCGCTCAAGGCTTTCAGCGCCGACCGTCACCATGCGAACCTTCCCACTGTGATCAATAAACAGCGTGGTGGGGTAGCCGCGATACTCGGAAACCATTTTCTTGGTGTACTTATCCCCCAGCGAGCAGGGATAATTGATCTTATTCTTCTGTGCAAAGGTAGTCAACAATTTCGCGGCCTTAGCCGGATCGTCCTCAAGTTCATACGCGAGGCAGATAATTTCCAGATCAGAAGAGTACTTTTCCTTGAGTGCCACAAAAACGGTAATCTCGGCGCGGCAAGGCGGGAACAAGGAGTGATTTCCTTAGAACGGAACGTCTCCGTCCTCGAACGTGTTTTCCGAGGCTTCGTCGAGGGCTCGGTTCGGATCTGCGGCCGGCGGTGATTTCTTGCCAGCGCCTTTCTTGCTGAAACGCATGCCCTCCGCACTGAGGAAGAACTTGACTTCGCTGTTGGGGTCTTTCTGCCATTTGCGACCGCTGAGACGATACGTGACATCGATTTCATCACCCAAATTCAGCTCGTCCACCTTGTCACAGCCGTCTTGAACGAATTCGATTGGGACGTAGTTGACGAAGCGGCCGGTGTCTTGCTCAAGCACCACCAAGCGTTTGCGGAAGCCTTTCGCACCGAAGGTTTTGGTTTCTTCGATCAAGTGTACAACGCCGCTTACGATGGAATCGCTCATCCGAGTCTCTCTGGGAATCAAGTTCAATTCAAACGGGAAGGGAAACATTCTTTGGGTCATTTATGATAACAAATTACCGCCGATATTGGTTCATTGGCAGCCAGAATTTTTGTGCCCGTCGCCTTCGCAACTTCCGCCTTAGGGACTCTTGGCGTCTCGCTTGAGGCCCGATCGAGTCGCGGATGTCGCAAGTGGGTCGTCGGGCCAATGATGTTTGGGATACCGGCGCAAAAGATCCTTGCGAACGGTCGGATACGTGTTCTGCCAAAAGCTGGCGAGATCTGACGTGAGTTGTTGCGGGCGATAGTTGGGGCCCAACAATTCCAATAGGCAGACCGCCCGCCCGCCCGCCAACCGCGGTGTCTCGGCGAGCCCAAACAACTCCTGCAAACGCACCGACAATTTCGGCGGACGTCCCGACTCGTAAACAACCGGCACGCGATTGCCGCTGGGGGCTGTCCATTCCGCTGGTGCCAACTCGCTCAGTCGTCGTTGTTGTTCGTAGCTGAGCAAACCTCCGAGAAAATCTGACCAGGGGGCTCGTTTGACTTCATCGAGCGAACGCCGGCCATGGCATAACTGCCGCGCTACTTCCTGCAGTTGAGTGACGCTAATCTCCGGCCAATGGTCTTCAGGAAACGCGGAGCGGACAAAGGCGACGCGCGCCAGAAAATTTCCAACGCTTGAATCGTCGGCCGGAAAGACCTGTTCCCAGTTGGAGAGCACTTGTTCGTGCAAAAGTGCTTCGACTTGCTCCTGGTCGGTGGCCGCGACTGAGACTTCGCTCAACACCAGATCCCGCCAGTACTTGCGGCGGCGGGCTTGGACTGATTTTTGTGTGGGATGAAAAAAGTACTCGGTCCGTTCGGTGATCTGTTCCGGTGGCAACCATTCGAGCTCGATGGCTGAGGCTAAACGCACTTCAGCATCCCGCTCGCGTTGTTCGACATCGATGCAAACAAATAACTCCGCGTCCTTTACGGACGAAGTCGCGGCCAGTTTCACGCCCATGCCCCCGACCATCACCCCTCGGTCAGAGCCCATTTGTCGCCGCCGAGCAAGACGGTCGGGGAAGGCCTCGCCGATGGCGCGACGCAGACGAGTGTCGGGATCTTCGCCCTGAGTCAATTCAGATGTGACGTCGTCTGCAACCGTCTCAGTCTCTAAATCCTCGTTGTCGGCTCGACCTAAGAAGGATTGCAGCAAATAGGATGCGGTCCGGGCGAGGTGCTGAACGGCTCCGCGATGGAGGTCAGGATCGTCGCCGCCGCGCAAAACCTCCTTCAACCGGATCGCGCGATCGACCAAATCAGAATCGCTGCGCGTGACAGAACGGTCGGTAGGACGGCGTTGGGCAGGCGAGGCAAAACGGCTCGTACGAAAGGGATCGCGCTCACTCAGCAGCGCAGCCACGAGGGCCCCTTGTTCGGCGACGTCCTGTCGCGCTGCTGAGATCAATAACTTGGCCAGTCGCGGAGTCACCGGCAGCCGCAACAAGCGTCGCCCTTCGTCGGTGACTTTTCCATTGACCAGGGCCCCCAACCCCTCCAGCAACCCGCGCGCAGTATCGAGGGATTCGGTTTTGGGCGGCGTGAGCCAGGGAAACTCAGTGAAGTCCGTTTCTCCCATGCCCGCCAACTGCAAAATCGCACCGGATAAATCCCCGCGCAATATCTCGGGCGTATCAAAGGCAGCCCTTGAGCGGTTCATCGTCTCGGGCCACAAACGAAAACAAACACCGGGTGCCTGACGCCCAGCGCGACCGGCCCGTTGATCGGCTGACGCAATGCTATTGGACTCGAGCACGAGTCGCGACAAACCAACGGCCGGATCGTAACGCATCATGCGAACTTGCCCGCTGTCGATAACACCGGTGACACCGTCGATGGTTAGCGATGTTTCGGCGACGTTGGTAGCTAGGATAATCTTGCGCCGCGCGGATGGTTCCAGCACGCGGTCTTGGTCGGCCGAGGACATATCGCCGAAGAGTTGCCAGACCTGATAGTCTGCTTTTGCTGCCAAACTTTCGATCGCCCGCTGGGTTCGCACAATTTCGCCGACGCCTGGCAAAAACACCAGCAAATGTCCGGGGGTGGCCGCCAAAACCTTAGGGAGGATCTCCGCGACTTGGGCATCGATTTTGTCTTGCGTGTATTGCTTCGAGTAACGGACGGAAACTTCAAAGAGTCGGCCCGGGCTTTCGATAATCGTTGCCTGATCGAGGTACTCGGCGATCGGCCCGCAATCGATGGTTGCACTCATGACGATCAGCTTCAGGTCGGGCCGTACGGTTTGTTGCAAGCGTCGGAGCATGCCCAAGACCAGATCCATCTCCAGCGACCGTTCGTGGAACTCGTCGAGCAAGATGGTCTCGAACTCTTCTAGGAAAGGATCGCTCAGCAGCCGCCTGAGCAAAACACCGGTGGTCATGGCGATGACTTGGGTGGATTTGGTCCAGCGTCGCTCCATGCGAACCTGATACCCAATTTCATTGCCCAACTCAGAACGGTTGAGCAGCGAGATGCGCGCGGCCGCCGTGCGGGCCGCGAGTCGACGGGGCTGCGTGAGGATGATCTTGCCGCGTCGAGCGGGGTTTCGGAGCAAGGCCAAGGGCACAAGCGTCGTTTTGCCCGCGCCCGGCGGAGCTCGCAAAATGGCTGCCGATTGCGAGCCAATGGTTTTCAGAAGTTGCGGAAGAACTTCGTTGACAGGCAGTTCTTCCGGCGTTGAGGTCATGCGGTTTTCTCGGGCGGCGTCGGGCTCGAAAGTCTCACGACGATGGCCTTGTCTTTATTTGGTGGAAGCAGCTTCTTTTCGCTGTTGGCTAAAGAGCCACTTGTGGAATTCATCGTTGGAATAGGTGGCCGTCCAGCTGTCGTGACCGACTTTAGGCATTTCGATATAGTGTGGTTCGACGCCGACTTTCTTCAAAGCACTTACCATCATGCGTGAACGTTCAACCGAAACGGCTCGGTCCGCATCTCCATGGGCGATCCACAAGGGAACGGATTTCAATTTTGCGATTGCCGACTCGGCGTCATCTCCGCCGCCACAAACGGGAGCCGCTGCCGCGAACAACTCGGGCCACCGCGTCGCCGCGTCGAACGTTCCATAGCCGCCCATCGAAAGGCCCGTGACATAGATCCGTGAAGTGTCGATCGGTAAGTCCTTGATCATTGAGTCGATCAATTCGCGGCACAACGCCAGTGACTCGCTGGGCTGTTCGGGCATCGTGTGTCGATCCCCACTCCAATCAACCTCCACCCATTTTTTTCCACTGGGGCATTGCGGGGCGATGACGAACGCCGGATTTGTTTCTTGGCGTTTCGCAAAGTCCTTCATTCCATGCACGAGTTGAGCTTCGTTGTTGTCGCCGCGTTCCCCTGCTCCATGAAGAAAAAGTACGAGCGGGTATTTCTGGTCCGCTTCGATTTTCGCTGGGGTCAACTTTCGATAGAGCAACTCACCCCCACTTGGCGAGCGAAACGTTTCTTTCGAAAACAGTTCCTGCCACTTGGTATCCTGACCGGCGGAAAAACCGCGACCGGACAAGAATGCCAGCAGGCTAAAAAGAAAAGTCAACAACGGCTTTTTGCTCATCACGATCCTCATGAAACAACTGGGGTGGACTTTTTGAATTGTCGTCATTTGAACTGGGGCCACGAATGAAGTCAAGAAAACAAACTCAGCGGCCTGGTAAAGACATCGACGAGGTCCACCTGGAGACAATGCCGGGCTAATCATTTCTTCAACAGGATCTGCAACGCTCCCGCGTTGTCCGCCATTTGAGCAGGGGATTCGTTGATCCGGAAAACCAATGTACCGGAGGAGTTGGTTGTGAACGATTGGTCAAGGCCTACGGGTATTGGATCAGACAGCGTTTGGTTGTCTTGAAGTACCGCAGCCATCAGCATCCCCAATCGTTTGCCGCGATAGTAGCGGAGAGTAATGCCGCCTGCGTCACAAGGAACCTTTGTTCGCTCGTCCGCTGCGCCTGATGCGGGGGACAATACGTTTTTGTTTTTGCCGTCACCCGCGAGTTCTTCCGTAGGCGAGTTGTTTTCTTGCTCGAATAAAATGTTTTGAAGTTCGTCGGGCGTGTGAAAGTCTTGGTCACGCAGCGGGCGTGCCGGATCAACTTGCATCACCGTAAACTGGCCATCTGCGGACAGCGAAAGCACCTCGCCCTCTTTCACCCGACGACCTACTGATTGCCAACTGCGATCACAGCGGAGAGAAATTTCTGTAGCGCCCTGCGCCTCGCGAATTTCAGCCGCGGAAAGCGAAGATCGATCGGAGGTGGTCCCGTACGTCAGTTCGTTGATAAACAACCGCCAGTCGCGTTCGAGCTGTTCCCATTCCGGATCCGAAAACCATGATTTGAATTTCACGCTGAACGCGAGGGTTGTGGTTTCGGCGTGTTTAGTCAAACGGCGAAATTCTTCGGCCGCAGTCGGGTGGCGACTGAGAAACTCGCAAGCGGCCCACGACCAAGCGTAGCTGCCGACGTCTTTAAAATTGATTGCACCAAAATCAAAAATCTGATCGAGCCGAATGCCGTGATTACGCTGCAGGGCTTCGCTGATGAATCGGGGCCGTCCCCAGTAGTCACATTGCCGATTGCTCGTCAGGCGTGCATTGAGTTCAAGGGTTTGGTTTTGCCAGCGGTGCAGCCCGATCTTTTCTGCCATCCCCTCGCTGTACCATGCCGGCCCAGACCCGGCGAGAAACCATTGCATGAAGGCGTGTGTTCCCTCGTGCAACACCAAATGTCGCGTGTAGTAGTTGCCGGGTTGTTCATAAATCCAAAAATGATATCCGCGGTTGAAACCGGTGGGAAAGTCCGGCAAATCATCTGGCATTAACCCAGCGGCCATAAATTTTTCGCGGTCACGAATCAAAAAAGCCACCAGGCACCACGGCTTGGCTTTCGTTTCCCGCACATCCAACAGGCGGCACCATTGCGGAACTGCCGCGTCGAATACAGTTACCAATTCTTCAATGTCGGCTCGTTCCGGGATATCGGTAAACAGCAGTAAGTGTTTTCCACGAAGTTGCCGTAGTCCCGCCGCCGCAACTTGGCCGGAATCGATGTCGATTGGCGATCCCATGTTGCGATTGATTTTGGCCATCTCGACAACATCTGGTTGGGCTTGCAGAGGCGCAGAAAGACTCAGCCAGAAAATCAGATTCATGCAGGTAGCCTTGATAAACTGGCACCGCGCAGTCTCCACAAAATATTGGCTCATTTGATTTGCTTCGCTCCTTTGTTTTCGCAGCGCGGCGCGGGGATCGGCTAAACTGGTAGGTCGCCGCCAGTCGCCCAGCGTTTGCCCCGGTTCATTCTAGTCGCGGGTGGGAACTAAAGGCAAAACCAATTTTTGCATTCCAGGTCGCGCCCCTCACTAGACTGCCGGGACTTTTTTTTCAACGAGTAGATTTCATGATTCGTTTTTTCATCTTGATGTTAACGGTGTTCCTCGCAGGTTGTGTTGGCTCAAGCTCCAAAGAAGTGATTGTGTACGTGGCTCTTGATCGCGAATTCTCCGAACCCGTCTTGAAGCGGTTTGAACGCGAGACGGGGATTCGGGTGCGGGCCAAATACGATGTTGAAAGCAATAAAACAGTTGGTCTGGCCAACGAATTAATGGAATCGGCTGGACGAGGGAGGGCTGATGTGTTTTGGAACAACGAGGTTTTGCACACCTTGCGATTGGAACGGAGTGATCGACTGGCCGAATACCGCAGTTCACTGGCAGACGAATATCCGGAACAATTTCGCTCAAAAACGGGACGGTGGTACGGATTTGCAGCGCGTGCCAGAGTGTTAATCGTCAACACGAATCTGTTGCCCGACCCGGCGCAACGGCCAAGTTCGCTTGCCGATTTGGTTGATCCGCGTTGGCAGGGAAATTGTGGGATGGCCAAGCCTTTGTTTGGGACGACAGCGACACAGGCCGCCGTCGCCTTCGCCGAAGACCCGGAGAGTGCCGCAGATTTTTTCCGCAAGGTCGTGGCCAACTGTCAGATGGAGGGGGGCAACAAACAAGTTGCCAAAAATGTCGCCGCAGGTCGTTATGCCTGGGGTGTGACGGATACCGACGATGCAATCATTGAAGTGGAAAACGGTCAACCCGTCGCAATCGTTTTTCCCGACCAAGGCATTGAGTCGCCGGGAACGCTCTTTATTCCGAATTCGCTCTCGATCTTGAACGATGCGCCGAATCCGGTAGCGGCGCGCCGTTTGGTTGATTTCCTCTTATCTGCAGATGTGGAAAAGCTACTCTGCGAAGGCCCAAGTGCTCAACTGCCACTCCACAAAAGCAATGCTACGACCGCTTCCCGCGTTGCCATTCCCGACTTGAAAATTCGTGCGGTGAACTTCGGTGCAGCCGCCGCCGGGTGGGAAACGGCGAGTCAAAAACTTTTGAGGATTTTTCAATAATTTGGTTAGACCAATCGCGCCAACAATGCCAGCACTACTCGCAAACCTTGACGAGTGTAGCAATGATGCCGCCGGTTGATGCGGGAAAAAAGCGAAGTTTTTCTCTCTCTGAGGAATGTCCAAGTTAGGGCAGCCGAAGATTTTTGCGAACCGCCCGTCGGTAAATTTACCAAGCCGTCGCAGTCTAACTCAACTTTATAAAGCTTTACCGGTTGGGGAAAAGCTGCGGCTAATCAGGGTCGGAATCGTTACATCAGAAGTGGCGCTCGATTAAAGGAACAGTCGTTCTTGACTTAAATTCGCTGTCACGATATTCCCTGGTAGGTTCAACATGAAGGCCATATATCGATTCGCCCTCGGGCTTGTATTGGGAGTTACCTCGGTGGTCCCTGGTTTTGCCACCCAACAAAACATCCCCACTCAACAAACTTCTTCAAAGCCAGTCAATAGTCTCACGAGTTCTGGGCAACCCTCGGTCAATTTCAATGACAAGGGCTGCGATAGTCGCGGAGGCTGTGACAGTGCGACCGGCGGGGCGCGAGGGTGGCTCAGTTCACGAGGCTGCGATGACGGATCTTGCGGTAGTGGATGTGCCAATGGCAGTAATGGATTGGGCTTGGCCGCTGGGAAATCCGGCTTTGGTTTTGGCCAAGGTATTCTAAGTGGATCTGGCGGTTGCGATGGAATCTCCGGTGGATGTGACGGCAGTTGCGGAGGAACCTGCAATGACTGTCAAGGTCGCCGGTCGATTTTCGGCAACATCATCATGCGTAGTGAAGGTGGGTTTGATTGTTTTATCAGCCCAATTACGAATCCTGTTTATTTCGAAGACCCCCGCTTGATGACTGAAGCCCGCGGGATTTTTCTAAATCATCGTGCGCCAATAGCAGTCGGTGGTGGCGACGTTCAACTCTACGCGATGCAGCTTCGGGCGCGAATCAGCGAGAACGTCGCATTTATTGCGACCAAAGACGGCTACGTGAAATCGTCGAATCCTGTGATTGGAGACGGCTGGGCGGATACGGCCGCTGGTCTTAAGTTCTCCTTACTCCGTGATGTTCAAAGACAACGGTTGTTGACCGCTGGATTTACCTTTGAGCTACCTTCCGGCGAAGCAAGTGCCCTTCAGGGTAACGGTTCGGGAAATCTAAATGTTTTCATCTCTGGTGGACGACGAATTCTCGGCGGAGTGAACTGGTTACAATGCGGTGGATTTCGTGCTCCAATGGACAAAGTTGACGAAAGCAGCGTCTTCTATTCGTCGCAACACTTGAGCAAAAACGTTGGCGCGCGAACATGGGTGCTGACCGAGCTCAATATGCAAAACTGGACAGGATCGGGTCAAAACGGAATTCCAGGCATTGAAGGTGGAGACCTATTCAACTTTGGTTCCACCGGAGTATCGGGCAACACGATCGTGACCAACGCCGTTGGTTTGAAGTTTCGTCCACGGCGAAATTCTGAAGCCGGTATTGCCTTCGAGTATCCTTTGACGGAACGTCGGGACATCATTGACAACCGCATCAACGTCAATTGGATTTGGCGATTCTAATTAGACCGAATCTGCAATGATTAATCCGGGCCTCTTTGGCAACCCAAAGAGGCCTTTTCATTGACTTCGCAGCGAAATCGCACGAAGTTTTCTTTTTATGGAGAGCCTGATTTTCGCGCGGGGGTTTGCGCGTTTTCGATGAGCAGCGGACGGCGGAATTGAAGATCTTCATGCTCTTCAAGCCGGATTAGCAGAGTGTTTTTGGTTCAAGGCAAATCCTCGAAGTCCGTTTTTAGGATCGGTAATCGACCACGAAATTCGATCGGAAAGAACTTTTCGGCCTTTTCCGTCCTGATAGCAAACTTGTTAAACCCTGATGAACATATCAATTGTGCCAGGCAGGCCTGGCAAAATAGTGTGCTTTATTTTGCCCGCGCTGACGAATCTGATACAGGCGATTCAATTTTCTGGGTCCTCAACGACAGACTTTCTTAGCGAATCGATACAGCCTGACAACTTCTTGTCAGGTTTTGTCGATTAGCGAGGCTTTTTGTTTTTCGCGGGTGGGTTTTGTTATGCATCGCGGGTGGGTCGAAAAGAATGGAATGATGTTTGTCAGATTGAACAAAGCTTTTACATTTTTCGCTGATAGGTAGGACAATGAAGACCACATTTCGATTCGCCTTATCCGTCTTGTTTGGTGCGGTGGTAGCCACACAAAACGTTGACGCCCAACCCCAACAGGGAAATCAAACCCCTGCCATGTTGAGAACTTCTTCTGCGATCAACACCACAATTGCCAGCCCCGCTCGCGTGCCTTATGAAGCAGCGAATACCAACTCGGCGGTAGGATGTGATGGTGGTTGCGACGGCCTTGATAACGGTGGCGGCTGCGATGGTTCCGGTAACTGCGGTTGCAAAAATGGCGGATCGCGCGGATGGCTCGGTGGACCGTCCGGCGGCTTCGCTGGTCTCCGTCTCGGTATCGGCCGGGGATGTGGCTCAGGAGCTGGTGGTTGCGACGGCGCTGGTGGCTGCGGTGCAGGTGGCTGCGATGGCGGCGCTGGCGGTTGCAACGGTAGTTGCGACGGCAAAGGTACTGGCCTGGCCAGCGGTTGTTCTGGTTTTGGAATCGGTCGCGGTTTGCTGAGCCGTTTCGGCAGTGGTGGCTGTCGCGGTGCAGGTGGTTGCGACGGCGGTGCTGGCGGCTGTGGCGCTGGTGGCTGCGACGGCGGCTGTGGCGCTGGTGGTTGCGATGGCGGCACTGGCGGCTGTGATGGTGGCGGCAACGGTTGCGGGAGCATCGGAAACCGTTTGAGCGGTATCGGTGGATTCTGGGGCAGTGGTGATTGTGCCTGCGGCGTTTACCACACCTTCTTTGGTGGCTTCAGCGTTCCGCAAAATATTAACTTGAGTGGCGGACTCGACCTCGACCTCGAAAACGGTTGGTTAGTTGGTCATGGCTACGGTCGACAACTTTCCTCATGTTGGCGCGGTGAATTCGAAACTTCCTACCGCAACAATAGCGCCGCTGACTTGGAGCGAGGCGGAGTTAGCGTTTCGCCAGATTTGGCTGGCCGCTTGCGAGTTCGCTCGGGCATGTTGAACGTGATTCGTGACCTGAACTTCGGTGGTGGCAATTGCAACAGCTGGCGTCCTTATGCTGGAGTTGGTGGTGGTGTTGCCTTCATCGACTTGGAAGCAAGTGACCCAGCGATCGGTTCGTTCGACGCTCGTACATCAACATTCGCTTATCAAGCAATGTTCGGTGCAGCCAAGAAGGTTCGCAACAACGTGGATGTCTACGGTGAATACCGTTTCTACGGCACCAATACATTCTGCGTCGACACTTTGAGCGCGAACTTGGTTGCAGGAACAACTGAAGCCAACATCGGCCAACACAATTTTCTGTTCGGTTTGCGAGTTTGGACTCGATAATCAATTCAAGCCGACGTTCACTGTTTGGTTTGCTATGATCTGACAATCGTAAGCGGCCTTGGATTATTCCAAGGCCGTTTTTTTTGATAGCGAGGAATCGACAGCCAAATTGCTGTCAGCAATTGGCCGAACGGGCTTGGTTCAGCTATTGAACGACAGGCAAACGCCTCACCAATGCCGTAGCAAACGGTGGTTTTTGTTGGCAGAGCAAGTAAGAAAAGGCCTTGACCCACTATTCAAATTCTGGAACAAAACGAACTAAGTCTCTTACCAAGTCGAGTCTCATTCACAAGGCACTTCCATGCTCCGCCCGCACACGAACGTCTTTCTTTCCTACTCCCGCCTGGAAAATCGCCAATTGTTAGCCGTTGATTTCGCGATCAACTCCCTCAACGTTTCCACACTCGTCATTTCGAATGAACTGGGAGGATCAAGCACTGCAGACGAAATCGTCGTCAAGGATGCGGGAAGTCATTACGCCCTGACCATTACGTCCGGCGACCTATTCTCCGGAAGCGAAATCGATGGCCTGCTGTTTACCGACGTTGTTCCAGACACGCTCTATGTCAGCAAGCAGCTCTTTACAGCAGGGATTGCACACGGACTGGCGTTTGACCTGCGAGATGTCAAGAAAACCGACATTCGCTTTTTGGAAAAAGTTGATTTTACCTTGATCACGACTCCGCTCAGTTTTTTCACTGAGGGAAATATCACTCAATCCGGACCTCTGGTCACCAATGACCTGAAACTGATCGCTGAAAACGTCTTTTTGGAAAACCCCGAAAACCAATTTGGCATCGTCGAAAGGGCTGTTGATCCCTCGTTGGTCACTTATGTTTTCTCGGTCGCCGAGAGCGGCACGATGAACGTTCAGGGAGTGCGGGCAGAAAAACTGATTCAGCTGAGCGCAGATAAAATCCAATTGAACGGGTTGATGAAATCCGGACGCAACGCTGTCCTGCAGGCACCTGCGGGTATCGAACAAGGACCGAATGGCGAACTACAGGTAGGCGGGCTGGTTGTGGTATCCGCGGCCGATGTCGATCTCCCAAATTTCAAAAACACTGTTCGCTTTATTGCCGGTAACGTAAGCGGAAATCTGAACCTCGGCATCGACTCGCCGCTGCGAATTTCACAGATCAAGCCAACAGCGGACGAGTGGAAGGGGCTGACGGTTCTGGGTGATCTAAGTATTAGCTCCCAAGACGACGCGCGCGTTGACCAGACGAAGGATGCCGCGATGGTTGTCGCCGGCGCAAGCACCTTCGATTTGGGCGGAGGCGATGTTTACTTGTCCGGAGGCGACAACAATGCTGACCAGATCAATGACAACAATTTCAATGTTGTCAAAGCTATCGCCAACAATGTCGAGATCGTCGACTTCAATAATCTGGATGTGGCCGACCTTACCGCAACCGGTCGCTCGTGGCTGGCGGCCGGCACTGGCGGAGCCGGGCGTTTGACGCTTAAGGGTGAGATTGTCTCCAAATTCGCGTTGTTGCTCCAAGCCAGTTCGGGAATCGTTCAAACTGCAGGCTCGCTCGAAACATTTTCTTTGATGATAGGCGGCGATCAAAACGAGGAAAGCAGCGGTAACGTGATTTTGACAAGTGAGGCAAATGTCTTCGAAAGACTTGCGACACGGCTGAGAGTTGGGTCGGCACAACTGGTCTCGACATCTGCTGTCATGCTGACCGACGCGAGTTTTGATTCTATGAACAGTGGTGTTGTCGAAATGCTGGAAGGAGTTCGCATTCCAGGGCATTTCTCTCTCACGGCGGACAACATTTTCGACACGGCCGATGCTGATTTGCTGGTAGGACGCGATTTGACCTTGAAATCGGCGCACCAGATTTTCTTGGGAGATGATGGTCAGAATACAATCATTGGCGGCCGATTTGCCTCGCTGGAGGCTGGCGAGGCGATCCAACTCGGCGGTGCAGGTGTCGCCAATTTGCGGTACGTCAATCTCAACGCGCTGAATGAAGTGGTGATCAATCAATTTGGCGATTTGACGCTCACCGGTAACAACACAGCCAAATCGTTTCAGTTGACAAGTGCCGGAAGTCTGACTTCGTTGGAAGGCACGCAACTGACCGCCACATCCCCATCGCGGTTTCAAGCCGGCGACCGCATCGTTTTAGCGGACACGCCCGACCGACGTGTGACGTTGGGCGACGCCCATTTTTTGGCAGCCAGTGAAATTACGGTTGGCGGATTTGCGAACGCGCGGATCGGTCGTACTCGTTTTGAGTCGGACGGAGTGGTGAGCATCAGCCAAGAAGGATTTCTCAACCTGTTCGGACAAAATTATGCAGGACAACTCAACCTATTCTCTTCCAGTGTGATTCGTGACGCGGCCACGGCGAGCCTCGAAGTAAAAGGTGAAACGACTCTGCGAGCGTCGCGCGGGGTGAGCCTCGCCGACTCAGCTACGAACAGTTATCACTTCTGTGGCCAAGTGGTTTTTGATGTCATCGAGTACGCCTTGGTACACGAACCTGGAATGGTCACGATTCCCGCTCACTCCGTGCGTGACGGAGCCTTTGCCAGCCTGAGCATCGACATGGACGGCTGCGATCATCCGCTTTAGACCCCCGCATTATCATTGACAAATCGATTCGCAACCTTCGCGGTTCGAGCAATTCTGCTCGAGCCGTTTTTTGATAGGCAAAAGAATTCGCGGAACTTGTTGGCTGCAGATGAACTTCCGCGCAGGCAAGGTCGTAATGAAAACTGGCGATTAGAACGCCGATTTGCATTACGGTTCAAGTTCTTATTGATGGGGCGGGAAGATGTTATTCAAGAAATGGTGTGTGGCGGTCGTGTTGGTTGGCTTTCTTTGTCTTAATCTTGGTTGTCCCGAAAAGCCAGTGAATGGCGGACGAACGAATAAAACGATTCCGGCTCCCTCGACTCCCGATGGAAAATCGCCCGTAGAACCGGCGATCGACAAGTAATTGTTTGATTTCAGAAATTGGTAATCGCCTGTCGTAGTTGGGAAAAAACGGATCAAACCGTACTTTTTTGCTGACACGGTATTGAGCGACTTTGGCACTCTGGGGTCCCAAATTCAAGCTGCCAGTTCCGACGCTCTTTGTCAGAGGAGAGTCAGACAATTGGATGATTTGAGTTACTAATCCAAAGGTATCTGCAGAATCGGATGACAGTCGGGAGCAAAAGGCCTAGAAAAATCATTAACAGGGCAATTAGGAATGGCCATATCGGGACTTTCCCCCGAGTTACAAACTGCTTGAACGGCAATCGAACAAACACGAAAATCGCAGCCAGACAAGCGAATCCCGGTAGCATCTCAGCTAAATTTGGCGGCCCAAGAACGCTACCATTCATTTGGTCGACTGTTAGTTGGACTGAAAAAGTGACAAGCGAAAAGTAAATTATCGCCACCAAGACTGAGATGACAGGATTTCGAAATGTGGCTCCTGCCATGAGGGATAATTGAAATAAGCCAAACGAGTAGACTAGAAATTCGGAGGCCGCATTTGTTATTTCCCAAGCGACTTGTTTCCAATCGTGATAAAAACGTCCCCCACTGTTAATGAAGTAGAATTCGTAGAATTGACAATACGCCGCAGCTAAAACAAAAATGCTCAGGAACAATGCGCAATAAGTTGTTTTGGCTGCGACAGCTCGCTGATAAAGTCCCTTGTCGGCCAGGAAAAGGCCCCGGCTTCGCCAACGGTCTTTTCCAAACGAGTTAACACCAAACGCAACGAATGCGATAACGCAAAGCGGTACAAGCCAACCAGCAAATTCTACGTATCCTTTCGTCATTGCGACTCTGGTTATTGCCGTTAGGGCAATTATGGAAGTGCCGAAAATTAGCCATGGTTTTGCACCACCAGCCCAATCCAGCCAGAGCATCGCTTTAAGGGGTGTGGGCTTGCGAAGGCGGGTCGTTGACCAAGAGTCCACAGAATCTAGTGATAGTTCTGGGTGTCTCTCCCTTCTGGACCATTCCCAAAAATGACCCGCTCCCCATCGCCAACGGTAAATGCGGTAGCTGCATACACCCAAAATAACACTCAACAAACAATGCAAAAAGAGCAGTGTTGCAATTGAGAGGAAGTTCCCATCGCGTTCAATTGAAGAGTACTGCCAGCCGACATACTCGCTAATTGACTGAATAAGCAATTGAAGAATGCCCACGAGCGCAGCTGCAATGCAAAGACCGATTAACGGTTCAAAAAAGAAAACGAAAATACAGATTGCAAAATAAAGTTGGATGCCTAACGCAAATCCAAAAATGGCTTGTTCGATGCTAAGTTGAGCCACTGAATCAAATTGTGGATTGAAGATCTCGAGCCTGCAGGCAGCGGCAGCAATCAGATTCAGGAGTAACACGGTGCTAAAGGACACAGCAAACCAAACCAAAAATTTGCTCGCAAAACTCTGCCACGGACTCGCAGGAAGACTCGTTGACCAATTCCATGTTCCCGTCTGCAACTCTTGGGCAATAGTCAAGCTGGCGACAAGCATCGCGAGGACAGGCGCTGCCCCGTTGGCGACATAAAACAGGTAGCTGTAATCCGCAGAAGACAACGCCAACGATTTGAATATCGTTAACAACGCGTCAATCACCAAAAAAATCGCCACCAGCCACAGCACGCCGCTGCGGACCTGCCGCCATTCCTTGTACAGCAAGGCTCGAAACAAGCTGGGGCGAGAATTCGCGAAGGTAAATGTGTTGGTTGACATTGGGTCACCGCTAGAACGTGAAATGGATTCTTCAATTGGCCGTTTGCGAGCAGAGGCTGTCGAGTGAAAGACCCACATAGAGTTCCTCCAGCGACGGTCTCGCCACTTGAATGTCGAAGACGTTCTGGTCGTCATGCAGCCGGTCGATTGCTTCGTTGGTCAAATCGCGAATCAGAAACGACGACGTTCGTCCCGAATGGCTTTCACTGAGGACGTCAAGTTTTTCGAGGGGCAACGAAAGCTGTAATAACGAATCCTTTCGCGAAAACGTGAGACTTTGAATTTCAGTTTTGAGTTGATCCAGCGGTCCGACGGCCTTGATCCGCCCGTCCTTCAAAAACGCGACCATATCGGCCACTCGTTCAATCTCGTGAATCTGATGACTGGCGACAAACACCGTCCGGCCAGATCCCGCGACGTCGACCATCGATTCGAGAAACGACCGCCGCACGATGGGATCAAGCCCCGAAGTGGGTTCGTCCAAGATCATAAGCTGCGGCCTGGCGGCCATCATCAAGGCCAATGAGAGCTTGGATTTCATGCCTTTTGACAAGTCCTTGATTCGTGTTGAAACAGGGAGCGTGAATGCTTGGGCGTGCTCGACAAAGTTCTTTAAAAAGGCGTCGTCATAGAATGCCGACGTAAACTGGGCCACCTCGCGTATAGTCATCCATTCGTAAAACGCAGGAGCGTCAGAGATGTAGCCCACGCGACGACGAAGTTCGAGCGTCTGCCGAAAGGGATCGAGGCCCAGCACCGATGACGTGCCGCCATCGAAACGCAAATAGCCCATCAGCCCGCGAATCAAGGTCGATTTACCCGCGCCGTTATCCCCCAGCAGCGCGAATACGCAGCCCGGTGGAACACTCAGCGTCACATCTTGCAGGACTTGGTTGCGGCCAAAGTTTTTCTTGAGTCCCTTGGTTTCAATCATGCTCGTCATGTTATTTCCCTTCGTCGCGAGAGGATTTCTTCAGTTGCTTTTCAAACAGATCCCGGAGTTGCTGCGCGTCGAGGCCGCTGTGCAGGGCTTCGTCAATCGCGGCACTGAAGCGTTCGGCCACCAGACTTTGACGCTCGGCGATGCATTGCCGCCGCGCGCCCACGCAGACCGCGACTCCGCGACCGCGATGAGCCTCGATGATTTCGTCGGCCTGCAACTGTGAAAACGCACGCTGGACGGTGTTCGGGTTGATCGCCAATTGCCGAGAGAGTTCTCGCGTGCTGGGGATCAACTCGCCGGGGACGAGCACGCCTTCGGCGATCGCAAATTTGATCTGCCGAATCAGTTGCTCGAAAATTGGAGCCCCATTGTCGGGGTCGATCTTGAATTTCATCGTCGCCAACTCCTGTGAAGCGGTGCACTAATGCATTAATACACAAGGTGGCGGTCTGCGTCAAGGCTGCTTGTTGAACATTTTTTGCTGCCCAGACGAGTCCTGGAGGACCAAGCAACAAAATTTGCGGAGCCCCCGTCCGGTTGGGTAAAAATTTTTTGGTTAGAATGTAAACTTGCCGATTTCTGTTCGATAAATCACCAGGGTTTTACATCATGCACGTCCGTTGCGTCTTCATTTGGTTGACTTTCGTTGGGTTGCTGTTAACGCTTCCCCTGTCGGGGCAAGACGGAGTCGCATCGCTTGAGGCCGATTTGGCAAGGCGACTGGAGGGGGCGGTTGAGTATCGGGCGGAACTGGAGCAGGCGCTCAAAGCCGCTTCTGACGCCGAGCGAAAACCGCTCCAATTCTTAATTGCCTACCAACCGGAACGGGACATGGGGAAGGTCACCGGGGCCAACTTGCTGGCGGAGGTGCGCCTCGCGCTACGAGTTCGCAGCGAAACCGAATGGCAACGCCAGATTCCCGAAGAGCTATTTCTCAACGATGTACTGCCCTACGCGAATTTGGACGAACCCCGCGATTCGTGGCGAGCCGACTTCCATGAGAAGTTTTGGCCGTTGGTAAAGGATGCGAAAACGGCGACCGAGGCAGCGCAGATTCTCAACTCCAAAGTCTTCAGCATCCTCAACGTTAAATATTCAACCGGTCGGAAACGCGCGAATCAAAGTCCGAAAGAAAGTATCGAGCAGGGCCTCGCCTCATGTTCGGGTCTGTCGATCATTCTCGTCGATGCTTGCCGCGCGGTCGGCGTCCCGGCCCGAATCGCCGGAATTCCCAAGTGGAACAACAAACAAGGCAATCACACCTGGGTCGAGGTTTGGGATGGCGGTTGGCACTTTACTGGCGCCTGCGAATACAACCCCGACGGACTCAACAAGGCCTGGTTTAATGCCGACGCGGCGCAGGCCGACCCGGCGAGTGAGCTGAGCAGCATCTATGCCCTGAGCTACAAACCAACCGGACAACATTTTCCGATGGTGTGGGCCCTGCGCGATAAATCGCTGCATGCGGTCAATGTCACGACACGTTACCTCGCCGAAAAAATGCCCACGGACGATTCCAAAGTTCGCTTTTTGGTTCGCCTCTGGGATACAGAAAAAAGTAAGCGAATCAAAAGTAAACTGACCGTCGTCGCGGCCGATGATCCTGCCGACAAGCACGAAAGCTTTTCTCGGGACGAGTCGTTCGACACGAATGACATCGCGGCCTTCGATCTGCGCCGCAACGAAAGTTACACGTTGACCATCGAGGCCGATGGACAGCGATGGTCGTTTCCCTTTCATGCCCAGAACGCTGCTCAGCAAGCGGTGGAATTGACGTTGCCCGAGGTCCTCACGGTCAAGCCAGATGGAGTACAACTTTCTAACGAGCAAATCGAGCAACTCAAGAGTTTTGCCAAGAGTTTTTTCGCATCTGACGACAACTCTCGGGCAAACCTCACTGCAACGGCGGAACTGGATCGCCTCTTGGCGGAAAATCCTTCGCAGGTGCGAGCGACCCTATGGCAGGCCTACCTCGAATGGGCCCGAGCAACGGAGTTGACCAAGGCAGATTTTGACGCCAATCAAGTCACTTTCAACGAACACACCAGTCCCTACGTGGTGCGCGAGGTCGGTGAGCGTCCGGCTGGGGGTTGGCCTCTCGTCATCGCGATGCACGGAGGCGGCGGTGCACCGGCCGAAGTCAACGATAGCCAATGGCGGGTTATGCAAAAATACTATCGCGATCATCCCGAGGTAATGGGCTACAAGTATCTGGCCCTCCGTGCGCCGAACAACACCTGGAATGGTTTTTACGACAACTATGTGTATCCCTTGATTGAAAACCTGGTCGCTCAGTTTTTTGTTTACGGTGACGTCGATCCGAACAAGGTCTTTATCATGGGCTATTCGCACGGCGGGTACGGCGCGTTTGCGATCGGGCCAAAGATCCCCTACCGCTTCGCGGCGATTCATTCAAGTGCCGCCGCGCCCACCGGAGGAGCAACGTCCACCAAGACCCTGCGAACGACTCGGATGACGTTCATGATCGGCGAGAAAGATAGCGCCTACGGCCGCTGTGAACGTTGCCAGGAGTACGCCCAAAAACTCGCCGACCTTCGTCAGGGACGAATCGACATCTACCCTGTTGAGATGCTCTTCAAAACCGGGCATGGTCACGGCGGCCTGCCCGATCGTGACATGCTCCAGCGAATGTTGCCGTACACCCGCAACCCAGTCCCGCGCGAAATCAGTTGGGAACTAACCGACTCGGTGGTCCATGACTTCTTCTGGCTCAGTGTTCCGCAGCCAGCCGGTGGCCAGTTCATTGAGGCTCGTATCCGCGGCAACACGATTTCGGTTGAAACGGCGAACCTCGAGCTATGCACACTCTATTTAGACGAGCGGCTGATTGACTTCGCGAACGAAGTTTCGGTGTCGATCAATGGCACGACGCGCGCTAGCAAATTCTCGCCCTCGCTCGCTGTCCTTTGTGAAACGCTGAAACTCCGCCGCGATATCAACCTTGCCCATTCGGCACGGCTGGAAATCAACGCCAAGAAACCAGAGTGAGTTGAGGCAGAAGCGAAAGGGCAATGAAATTTGGTGGAAAATAGCTTTTTCGGCATTTTTCAAAGTAAACCTGTCACCAATTGGTTTCCCTGAACACTTCTATTTGAGCGAGGCGGGAATTCGCCCCGATGGAGTCAAGATTGTAAGCGGAGACAGGTCATGAATTTGCCGGTGGATATTTCTCGAGAACATGACGCGGCATTGTGGCAACGGGTCTTGGCCGATGACCAAGTTGCCTTCGAGCAAGTCGTCGTCAAGTATCAAAATCTGGTGGCCTCGATTGCCTATAGCATGACGGGCAATTTTTCCTTGTGCGAGGAGGTTGCACAGGAAACGTTTTGGCAAGCGTGGCGACAGCGCAACCAACTGCGGGACCACGCGCGGCTAGCTCCCTGGTTGTGCGGCATCGCGCGAAATCTGTCGCTGCAAATGATCAAGAATGAAACTCGCCAGCCGCATAGCGGCAATTTCGTCGACGTTGATTCAGGTAACGCCGATCTGGCATCACAATCAATTTCTGCGGAAGAGCGTTCGCTAGTGTGGGAAGCACTCGCTGAGATCCCCGAGAACTATCGGGAGGCACTCGTCCTGTATTACCGCGAGGGTCATGCGGTGGCCGATGTCGCCCGGGCCTTGGAAATCTCAACTGACGCTGTCAAACAACGCATGAGTCGCGGTCGCGACATGCTCCGTGAGCAACTAGCCACGAAGATCGAAGAGGTGCTCGTCCGCAGTCGTCCCGGTCGATCGCTGACCACGCGGATCATGATTGGAATCGGTGCGCTCAGTGCCTCGCTCAAGGCCACGTCGACGGCTGCAGCGGCCGGACTTGGCGGAGCGGCAGCCAAGGGCGCGGCAGGAGCCGTGGCTGCCTCGACGATCAAAGCAGCAGCGGCGACAGGAGCTTCCGCCGGTTTGTTGGGTGGAGTGATCGGAGCAGCAGGAGGACTCGGTGGTGCGTTCCTGGGAACTTGGCTTCCCGCTCAACTCGCTCCGAGTGCGCAAGAGCGTGAGATTCTCAAACGCTCAGGACGATTCCTTTTCAGGCTGAGCATTTTGTACACGCTGTTCATTTTGAGCTTGACGCCCCTCCTCTTTTTCAAGATCAGCCTGTTGTGGTACTTCTTGCCTTTAGCGCTGATGACACTGCTGTATATCGGCGTAACGTTTGTTTACTCGCTGAAGTCTCAACGGGCGATTGCCGAACTTCGTCAGCAAATGTGTAAAGACTTGGTGAAGAACGAATCGCCGTTACGCGGCGCTTTGGGACTCAATCGCTATCGATTCCGCGGGCGAAAATACACGAGTCGATGGAAGCTGTTTGGCGTGCCACTCGTTGATATTCAATTTTCAGACAATGATGCTGGTGGCACACAAATGCCCGTGCCCGGTCAAGCATTCGGTTGGGTTGCGATTGGCGATCGAGCAACCGGCCTGTTGTTCGCGGTGGGTGGACTTGCGCGGGGGCTTATCGCCATGGGGGGCATCGCCATGGGAGGAATTGCCTTTGGTGGAATGTCGCTGGGGTTGTTTTCGATCGGTGGTTTGGCGGTGGGTTGGCTGGCACTCGGTGGCGGCGCAATTGGATATGACGCGGTGGGCGGTGGTGCAGTGGGTTGGCACTCGGCGGCGGGTGGCGGCGCGATGGCCTATCATGTGGCGATTGGCGGTGCGGCTTTGGCCCATGATTACGCAGTCGGCGGCGCTGCCTTTGCGAACGAAACAAATACGCCAGCGGCACAGGATTTGGCCAAGCGCGAATCGATGATGTGGGCCATGGATGGTCTCATTCAAAATCGAACGCTGTTTTTTATGGTGACCATCTTTATTTCGGTTGTCCCAGCAATGCTCACTCCCTTGGCCTACACGCGCGAGGAAATTTCAGGTGTCAGTGAGTGAACGCCCTCGCCTTGAATTCACTTGCGAATTTTTTTGGCGATCACAAACGTCGGTGAAGCGGCCGCTTGAACGGACCAGCCCTCATTGAGCTGGAGTTGCCATTCGGCGGTTTTCAACTCACCTGCGTAGTCAGCGGGCACGCCGACAATTACATGGCTGAAGTCTTTCGAGAGCAGCGCTCCCCCCGAAACATTCAGAACACCCCAATCGCCCGTAATGTTCAAGACCTTGTAAACTGTCCCCGCTTCGTCCAACGGCAACAGTTCGCTGGGGTCAAACGACATTCGTGGATTGTCCAGCGAAACGATTAACCTTGGTCCTTCCAAGAATTTTTTGCTGAGCAACGTTAGTTTGGCAATTCGATCGCCGTCGCGTTTTTTTTCCGCCGCCCATAATGCGGGACCATCGTAACTCGGGCTGCGTTCGGAAACGATCGATTCCAGATTTTTTCCCAGATCGATCTTGGCAGCAGCCATCAACAATTGGCCCAAGTCTGATTTGGGAGTTGTTCGTTTCAGCCAACCCTCATCCAACTGGTCCAACAGGACGCCATAAGCTGGGCCAGACAAATACGCGAAGGATCGGACAAACGTGGGTAGCTCTGTAGGTCGACGATCGAGCAGTCTGACCGTGCGGGCAATTCGTTCGGCAGGATCAAGAGCCATTCGCACACCTGTATACTCCGCGAGTCCTTCATGTAATTCCATCGACGTTTCCTGTTCAACGCTGCCGGCGATCAACTCATGGCGACGAGCCCGAAATCGCAGGGCATCAGCGATCGCCATTTTTTGTTCAGAATCGGTGGAGCGCAAGGCCTTGCTCAGAGCCCGCCATTCCAGTTGCAATAAATACCGGCCTTCGAGGCTGTTGAGGTGGTCGTTGGTTGCAGTTGAAGCGGGAAAACCAATGCTGTCTTGGATGCGATGCCAAGCTTCGTGTGCCAGCAGCACTTTGCGTTCTTTGGGCTCTTGCGGCAAAGGCCACAGCAGCATGGTCCATTTGGTTCCGTTCCAATCAATCGACGTGTTCGCAATCATTACGTCGGCTGGCAACTCTCCGGAAAAGACACCGTCGACTTCCCGGAGCGCCTTTTCGGCGTCGGCTTGGTTGGCGACGGCGGAACGCGAGGTGCTATCGACGAAGATCATTGGTCCCGCGAGCGAAGTACCCCACAGTGAAGAATCGTCCGCAGCGAATAGTTCCTCCGCTTCCGCAAAAAATCTTTTGGCCTCAGCAATCTCAATCGAATGCTTCGATCCCTGTTGACCCTGTGCGGTGGAAAGCACGAAGAGACAAATGATCGGCAAAAAAATTCCCCTTGGAAGGAATTTACGTGCAGAGAATGAAATGACCAATCCAATCATTGCGTTTTCCTGAGAAAGACCGTTGTTGATCCCTGTTCGATAGCGGCCAGCTAGATTTCGACAAAGAGTCGCTGTGTGTTCGATGTCCCCCAAACTTTTTTATTTTCCTTGTAATGCCGGTGAACTTATTTGGGTAGGCAGCAAAACGCGAAAAACGCTCAGGCCAAGATTTGCCCTGAGCGGCATGATGAAGGATCGGAACGCTGGGGGCCCCCTTAGCCTGCTCGGTTCACAGCAGCCACGGCGTTCACAGCACCAACGGCGTTCAAAGCAGCCACGGCACCTCGCATAAGGCCTTGTACAGAAATGCCTTGAAGTTCGACAAATGGGAAATGCGTATGGTTTCGAGTGGAAGATTGCAACCCGGACCAAGTACAAAAAAAGAGCGCGGCGGGATGCCGCGCTCGTCTTGCATGGGCACTAATGCGAATTGAAACGTGATGTTCTTCGCTATTTCCAATTCGGCAAACTGCGACCAGGAGTCCAAGGGGCGCCGAGGTCGTCGAGCTTTTTCAGCATTGCCGGAATATCAGTCTCCAGCAATTTCTTCAACTCCCCGAGCGTTGCCTCGTATTCTTCGGAGGCAATTTCCAATTGACGGCGATGGGTTCCCGTTGGGCCCGTCGTGCTGCCCAGAGCACCCATCATGGCGTTCATCAATCGACCTTGCAGACCGGGCATGGCGTCCTCGTTGCGTGCAGGCCGCGTCGAGTCACCTGCGAATTTCTCTTGAACGTCCAGCAAGCGAACTTGCAGGGCGCGGATTTCCTTCCACAATGTTGGGTCAACTTCAGCGGCCGACGAAGTCAACGCCTCGATAGCCGCCAATTTTTGTGCAGCGTCCGTCGCCGATTGCGTGGCGGCGGTAACGGCGTTGGCTAACTTCAAGACTTTCTTGCTGAATTCCATGATCGCCAGGCGATTGATTTCCGAAGTATCGCCAAAGGTCAGCGGTTCAATTTCAAATTCAGTTTTGGGGATGACTTCCGAAACTTCGCCGTCAACCATCTGTGAAACCTCGACCGTGTACTTGCCGGGAATCGCGACGGCACCTGCCCCACCACCGCGTCGTCCACCACCGCCAGCGCCTGCATGACGGAAGTCCCAAGTGGTGCGGAACATCCCCTTGCCGGTGGAGGTCGGAATTTTGCGGATGACATTGCCCGACGGATCGCGGACGGTGAGCCAGCGCGACGGAGCAACCTCGCGATCTTCGGCCTTCAGTTCCTCCCAGCTCGGATAGGGAACGTCTTTGCCGCTGGCGTTGAGTTGGCGATCTTTCTTTTGGCGTTCGCCCTTTTTCGTCTTGAGTTCGTCCTTGATGTGGAAAGTGAACGTCGTTCCGTATTCCGGATTCGGTGCAGAGTAGAGGTTTGCTCCTTGGAAGCCCCGTCCTGGCACGCCCATGGGGTTTGCCATTTGGAACATCTGCCCTTTCTTGATCGGAAACATGTGGTTCTTTTCCAACAGTTCAGCCTTTAGTTCGCGAAGTGGCGAATAGTCGTCGAGCACGAAGAAACCACGGCCAAACGAAGCCAACACCAAATCGTTCTCGCGGCGTTGAATTTCCAAGTCGCGAATGGCAATCGTCGGCAAACCCGATTTCAAGGCCACCCATTTCTCGCCGCCGTCGACGGTAAAGTAGCAACCAAATTCTGTGCCGCAGAACAACAAGTTCGGGTTCACGTGGTCTTGCTTGAGGCAATAAACGCTGCCCCGTTCGGGCAAGTTGCCCGTAATTTCCTGCCACGACTGCCCACGGTCCTTGGATTTAAGCACGTAGGGCCTGAAGTCGCCGCGTTGATGGTTGTTGACCGCTACGTAGACGGTGTTCGCATCGTGATAGTCGGCTTCGATGTCGTTGATATAACCAAATTCGGGGACGTCCAGCGTGCCGAAGCGGTCGACCTTGCGCCAATTCTTCCCACCGTCCTCGCTGACTTGTACCAGTCCCTCGTCCGTGCCAACGTACAATAGGCCGTCCACCAGTCGCGACTCATCGAGGGCGACGATGTTTCCATAGAGTGAGGTTGACGAATTCTTCGCTACGGCATCGACGCCCCAAACGCGGCCCATGACCTTCAGTTTGTTGCGATCGATTTGGCGAGTCAGGTCAGGGCTGACCGCAGTCCAGTTGTCGCCGCGATCATCACTGCGGAACAACATTTGCGCCGCGAAATAAATTCGTTTGGAATTGTGCGGAGAAATCAAGAGCGCCGAATCCCAGTTCCAGCGGAGCGGCGGGCCTTCCTTGGATTCTTGGGGTTTGATGTCGACCGATTCACCGGTCTTGCGATTGTGGCGAATCAGTCCACCATATTGCCATTGGGAGTAAACGGTATTGGGATCGTCCGGATCGACACTTGATTCAAAGCCATCACCGAAAACCGTAACGAACCAATCGCTGTTGCGAATGCCATGCGAGTTGTTGGTGCGCGATGGACCACCTTGAGTCGCGTTGTCCTGCGTGCCACCATAGACGAAGTAAAACGGCAAGTCATTGGAAACGGCAACCTTATAGAATTGCGTAATCGGCAAATTCTGTTTGTAGTCGTAGGTTTTGCCTCGGTCCCAAGATTCATAAATGCCACCGTCGCAACCGAGGATCAAGTGGTTTTCATCGTTGGGATCGATGACGAGGGCATGGTTGTCGACGTGTTTGTCGTCTTCGCCGAGGGCCGTGAACGTTCGACCTCCGTCCTCGGTAACCATGTTCATCGTGTCCATCGAATAGACTCGGTCAACATTGTGGGAACAAGCAATGATCTCATTGTAGTATTGCGGGCCGCCGGCCACGTAATTGCTCATTTTCTGCCAGGTTTCGCCCCGGTTATTGCTGCGGAAAAAGCCCCCTTGTCCTTCAGCAGCTTCCACGATCGCGTAGACCACTTCTGGGTCAACCGGTGAGATATCCATGCCGATCTTGCCCATGTCGGCGCCGGGCAAGCCGCGATTGATTTTCTTCCAGCTATTGCCGCCGTCAGTCGTTTTGTAAATCGTCGATTCGGGGCCGCCGTCAATCAGAACCCAAATGTGGCGACGACGTTGATAGGAAGTCGCATACATGATGTCGGGATTCGACGGGTCGATGTGGACTTCGTTGATTCCGGTGTTGGGGCTGATGTCGAGGATTTTGGCCCACGTCTTGCCGCCGTCGGTTGTTTTATAGAGACCGCGGTCGCCGCCTTCCTTCCAGAGCGGGCCTTGCGCGGCGACGAAGACCGTATTGTTGTCCTCGGGATGAATGGCAATCATGCCGATATGCTCGCTGTTTTCGAGCCCGACCTTGGCGAACGATTGTCCGCCGTCCGTTGATTTGTAAACGCCATCGCCATAGGCCACGCTGCGCTGCGAGTTGTTTTCGCCAGAGCCGACCCAGATGGTGTGTCGATCGTTCGGGTCGATCGCCACGCAACCGATGGAGTACGAACCGTAGCCATCGAAGATCGGCGAAAAGGTGACGCCGCCATTGGTCGTCTTCCACACGCCGCCGGAGGAAGCCGCCACGTACCAAGTCGAACGATCGGTGGGATCCACGGCGATGTCGCCGATGCGTCCCGACATCAGTGCTGGTCCGATGTTGCGGAATTTTAGTGGCGAGACAAGTCCCGAATTAATGCCCGGCGTTTCGTCCTTGGGGACGTCCGAGTCTTGGGCGGTCAGGGTCGAGGCGAGCCCCACCGAGATACCGGCAATTACTGCTGCTTGCCAAATTCGTTGCGTGTTTGTGATTGCTTGCCAGAAAATTCCGCGCATCATTTCCTCGTGGTCGTACTAGAGAATAAGAAAGGGACTCCGCGCCGTTCCAGACGGTCGTCGGTCCGCACTCCCCAAGCACTCCACTTTAGTCAAAAAAAAGTGGCTGTCATGTCGGTAAACGACGTTGGTGAAACAATCGGTCGAGTTGAGCCGTGTTTGCCGCAAAATTGCCTTAGTTGGAAACCTGAAAGCGTACGAAACACTCCCGTCGAATTCCGCGCTTTGATTGTCACATAGCGCTATTCAGGCGTCTTTTGCTCGCCCATTGTAGCCGGGTCATTGGCAACGTTTGGTTTGAGACGTGAACTTTCGCTATGCCACGTAAACGCCGCGCCTCTTAGTTGACCATTCTCCCCAGCTTGCATTCCAAGAAATTGGCTGACCGGAAGTCGAGGTCTCAAGATCGGCAATTCCGATCGAACCGCCGAAAATGCAGAATATTTATTTTGACGGTGAATTTCGTAAAACGAATATTCAAAAGGGGCAACATACCAAAATGGATAGGATGCAAAAAGAATGTTCATACCTTCTTCCGTCGTTGGGAACCGTTTGTTGGTCAACCAGAATTTTTGGAATTGGAAACGAATCATTAAGTACCCGAGATTGGCCTTGCGACTGGTGTTCGAATTATTCAACCGATCGAATTCGCTCGGGTCAAGTGTTAAGAATCGATTGGAACTGTCGGCGGCAATCTGCCAAAAGTTGAGAGGCAATGTCTGAATTGCCTTGTAATAATCTTGCCTCAGTGAATAGTCATTTGGATTGTCCTTAATAAGCTCGCTCAAAATTTGGCTGCGCCTTGTCAGGAAGAATTCACGCGATCGAATGCGAGTAAGATTGCCGAGTTTCGAGTCAGCAAAAAAGTATAAAGCTACGTTTTCTGTGTTAATGGACTCCGTTCCTGCATTTCTCAACCGATGGAATGTATAAAGGTCTAATTGGGTAAGTCGATGATCGCGTTCTTCTTCCCACGGTTGAGATAGTGGATTCCACCAACTATTTCTGTTTGCCTTTTTCCTGTCGTCTCGAAGCCTTTCCTTTGCTAATGCCAAATAGTATGCGCTGCGTGCGCCTCCTCTATATTCACCGGTTAGCGTTACGGCATAGTTTGCGCTGCGTGCGCCTCCACTATATTCACCGCTAAGCGTTTCGGCTGCTTTGTCGATTAACTCAATTGTTTGTTGCGGATGTTCAGCCCAACGAAGTAGGGCTCGTCCCGTTTCAGCGTAGGTCTCGGAGAAAGGAGCATTTGGATTGAACGCCTCAATTCGAAGGGTCGTCAAATAGCAGTTCAAAGAATCTTGGAGTTCTCCACGCCGAAAGTGTAATTCGGCCTTCGAATTCAGAAACCGTTGGACCCACGAACAAGCGAATTGCCATTCGCCGATCGATGTCGTCGACTTCTTAGGAAGTAGTAGCTCTCCAGAAACGATCTGTTGGATTCTATTTAGGCGTTCGTTGTTTGAATCAACTATTTTCTGTAATTGTTCGATAGACAAATCCTGTGGCCACATTGGTGGACCAAATCTACCCGATTGTTTTGTCGAATCAACGTATATCCACTCGGCACCGGAATCGTCCCCCGGGTATCCAGTTGCTAAGTATCCATCCCAGGAACCATTCAAAGATCCGGCAATTTCGACCAACTCGTCGCCGTTGGCAGTTTCGTTTTTTACGCGTTCGAGCCAGTCGGTTTTTGGATATTCGAATGCGCGGTGGTAGGCAAAGGCGGCGAATTGCGCGATAAAGGCGGCGAGCAAGAATGCGATCGCGCCGGTGCGGCCACGCCAGGTCAATGTGCCGTCAATCCAGGACTTCGCGAGATACCAACTGGCAAGGAACCAGCACAAACCCCAGGGAGCCGCAAACCAAATCGCTTGTTCCCCCTTGGACACCACATGCGCGACGTAATAAATCGCCAATGGTCCGACAATGATCGAGCAAGAAAGCGCGACCAAACCGTTACGAAATAACAGAGAAAAGAACTGGCCGACTCCCAAGGCGATCAATCCAAAGAACAACAGATGACTCCCCGGCCGCCAATACGCAGCTAGGGCGGTCAGCATTTCGGGACTCAGTTTGCCAAGAGACGATGAATTGGATTGGGCTGAAGCCAGCGCGCTGTCGAGCAGCATTTTTTCGGCGAACATTTCGGCGAACATTCGGAAAAACTGTTGATTGGCGAAGGCGAACACGACGGTCAACACGAAGACCACCGCCAACCAGGGCAACAGCCGCACCCACCAAATCGTGTGCCCATTGAGCGAATGTTGCCAAAAGAACCGCTTGATGTCCCGTGCCTGATCAGGCCAAAACACTCCGGTTCCGGCTCCCAACGACAATGCCGACAATGCCAAGAGCGGTCCCAGAAATTTCACATTGAGTATTACAAAGGGATAGGCGTCAAGCGGAACGAATTGCAAGGCGATTGCGATTGCGATTCCAGCGATCAGGAAAATCGCGATGCTCAAACTACTTTGCCGCATCGCCAGCCAGAACAGCACCGTCCACAACTTGGTCCGCTGTCCTGTCCGGCGTGCGGGCAGCGCTGAAATCTCACTGGAGACGAATTCGTTGCTCGGTTGTTTACGGCGACTGAACCAACGGAAGAGCCCATCGGACTCGTCCTTTGTTTCCGAATCCAGCCAGCCGCGACCAACGACCAGCGATGCGCCAAACAGCAGCGCCAATCCGATCAAATTGAAGATCCGTGATGCGGAGGTCAGCCGTTCACCTTGCTCCGAGAATAGCAAATTCACACCCGCCTGCGAGTCCCACCAGCTTGACCCAAACGATGCTACGGCAAGGAGTCCAAGCATGGCCATCGCGACCAAACCCGCCGGCAACGAGCGTTTAATCACCGACGACGTGAAACAGGCAATCAGAAATCCCCATAGGCCAGTGAACATCGCAATTTCCAAATAAACTTGCTCGTCTATCCTTGTAAAAAATGACATGCGCCAAAATACCTTTCCCCTCCACTGAAAATTTTCGTAGGCAATGGGAATAGAGTTCACTCCAGCGACAAAAAAATACAAGATTAGGGTCCCGGTGAGCCCAAGGATAATTTTCGTAGTGACCACCAAGCGTCGGGTTTGCGGCAAGTGCTGCAAGAACCGTACGGTCTGATTGTCGTGCTCCATCGCAAACAACATCAACGCCGTCAGGCAACCACCGAAGGCCGACAGAAAAGCAAGGGCCAAGCCCAGTGCAATCGGGGCCTCCGTAAACTGCCGTAACGAAAAAAGTACAAAGGCGGAGACCGCCAAGACCACGGCCCAAACCGGCGCGAGCTGCCGCAATTCCTTCCACACCATTCGCCAAACGATTGCCGATGCGATCATTTTCAGGTCTCCGAACGAGTGCGAAAATTGTTGGCCGGCACCTCAGGCACCTGGCGAATGTAGGCGACAAAAATCTCTTCCAGCGAGGGAACGTGCACCTCGACATCCACCACTCCGGTATGGTCGCGAAGTTTCCACAATGTATCCGGTCCCGGCTGGTGCACCAGGAATTGATTGCGTTTGGTGCCGACACCGTCATGCGAGACAATCGTCACCGCCATTTCGGGCAGCGAATTCTCATGGCTGGCAAAGGTCACCACCCAGCGTTCGTGTTGGGCCTTCAGGTTTTCCAGCGAATCGCAAACAACCAAGCGCCCGCCGTGCAGGATCGCCACGTGATCAGCGACACGCTCGACCTCGCCGATTTGATGACTGGACAGCAGCACCGTTCTGCCGGTGGCCGCGACGTCGACCATGCTTTCGAGAAACCGACGACGAACCAATGTATCGAGTCCCGAAGTCGGCTCGTCTAGGACCAACAATTCCGGTTGCGGAGCCATCGCCAGCGCCAACGAGACCTTGGCCCGCCCCCCTTTCGACAAGTTCCTGATTTTTTGTTTTGCATCGAGTTCGAATTCCCTGATCTTTGCGCCAAAATGTTCCGCAAAACCTGGCGCATAAAAACCGGCCGTGAACCAACCGATTTCATCGATCGTCATCCAATCGTAGAGCGTCGGAAATTCCGGAATGTAGCCAATTCGCGGCCGCAGGTTTTCAAAGTCCCGCGTGCAGTTTTTACCAAAGACTTCGGCGGCTCCCGAGTCGGGCCGAACCAAGCCCATCAGCGTTTTGATCGTTGTCGATTTGCCGGCTCCGTTCTCGCCCAAAAGCGCAAAGACGCAACCCGTCGGAATCGAAAGACTGACGTTGTCGAGAGCCAGCTTCCTCCCGTACCGCTTCGTAAGATTTTGGATATTGACGATCGTGGTCATGGACGTTTCCTTGTGGAACATGTTTTGGGTTAAACGATCAGTGCAGCCCTAGTTCTTGGAATTGATTTTGGACGGCAGCCGGCGCAACTCGACGTCGACGATTTTGGAAATTTCTTCCGGTGCAAGCTGACTGCGGAGGGCTTCCTCCAAGACTTGTGAAATGCGCTCGCGGATCAGGCGTTGGCGACTGTCGCGACAGGTGGCCCTTGCGCCGCGACTGACGGCGAGCCCTGAACCGCGGACCGCCTCGATGACTTGTTCGGATTGCAGGTCGCGGTAGGCGCGGGCGACGGTGTTGGGATTGATGGCCAGCTCGCGAGCCATTTCCCGGACCGAGGGGATGAGCTGCCCTGGCTCAAAAGCTCCCTCGGCGATTGCGAACTTAATTTGCCGGGCGACTTGCTCGTAAACCGGCACGCCGTTGCTGACATTGATTTCGAAGAACATCGCACGTTTTTCCTGGGCTACTGTACTAGCACGATATAACAGTAAGCGGATGGGCGGCGGTTGTCAAGAGTTTATTGGAACGTGATGAAATTTTTTCGGTGTTTCCTCATTCGGACCCGGTGCCTTGATTTGTCGCCCGGTTTTCGCGGTGGAAGCCAAACGCCAAATGGGCTAAACTGGAGCCCTCGATTCCGCCAGTTTAATCGGCTTTAAACGTGAAGATGCCCGTGACCGACCAACCCAAACACAAGTTGTACATTGAAACCGTAGGCTGCCAGATGAATGTTCTGGACAGCGAGATGGTCGTCGCAGATTTACGGCGGCGGGGTTACGAGCTGACCGACAACACGCGGGACGCCGACACGATCCTTTTCAATACCTGCAGCGTTCGGCAGCACGCGGAGGACAAAGTCTATTCGGCGCTGGGCCGATTGCGGCTGGCCAAACAAAAGAACCCCGAAAAGATCATTGGCGTGATCGGCTGCATGGCCCAGAAGGACCAGGGCCTGATCTTTCAGCGGGCTCCTTACGTCGACTTGATTGTCGGCCCCGGTCAATTGCAACAAGTTCCGGACCTTATCGAGAAGGCTCGCGCGGGCGCCAAACAGCAATCGGCCCTGAGCCTCGGTCGCAAAGACGGACCCACCGCCGACATTCGCCGCTCGCACGAATACGTCGATCCCCTGCGCGATCCCACGATGCGGCCGACACCATTCCAGGCCTACCTGCGAATTCAAATCGGTTGCGACAAGTTCTGCACGTACTGTATCGTGCCCATGACGCGCGGTCCGGAACAAGGCCGCGCGCCCCAGGTCATCGTCGACGAAGCCCGCGTGCTGGCCGCTCAGGGCACGAAGGAAATCACCTTGCTGGGCCAAACGGTCAACAGCTACAAATTTACTGACGCCAATGGCTTGACCACGGACATGGCCGATTTATTGAGCCAATTGCAAGAGGTCGACGGAATCGAGCGTATCAAGTTCGTGACGAACTATCCGAAGGACATGAGTTTCAAGTTGCTGGAAGCCATTCGCGATCTGCCCAAGGTCTCGACGTACTTGCATGTGCCGGCCCAAAGTGGTTCGAACGATGTGCTGAAGCGGATGAAACGGGGCTACACCGTGGAAGATTATCTGGCGATGATGGACCGCATCGAGGCGACACTCGGTTCCAAAGCCGCTGTGTCGAGCGACTTCATCGTTGGCTTTTGCGGCGAGACCGAAGCCGAATTTCAGCAAACGGTCGACTTGGTCAAACGCTGCCGCTTCAAAAACAGCTTTATCTTCAAGTACAGCGAGCGGCCGGGAACGAAGGCCGCCGAGCACATGCCCGACGATGTTCCGGAAGAAATCAAGAAACGCCGCAACAACGAATTGCTCGCCGTCCAAAATGAGATCAGCGAAGAAGACAACCAACGCTTCCTCGGCCAAACCGTCCAAGTTCTCGTGGAGGGCCCGAGCAAAAAAGCCGACGTCGATGCAGCTGAGGGTGCCCCGCTGCAACTCACAGGTCGCACAACGGACGACCGCATTGTCGTGTTTGAGGGAAACCCACGCTTGATCGGTCACATCATCCCGGTTGGCATCTTCGAGGTCAGCACCTTCACGCTGATCGGCACGCCCATCACGCAACACGTCGGGCCGGAACTGGTGGGCCTTGGTTCTTAGGAACCCCTCAGCATCTCGCGGTCTTGGTTTTGGGCGGAGCTTTGGCTCGCTCGCTTCAACGGCCTGCTAGCGACATTGGAAGTTGGCGAAGTCGCGTTGAGTTTGCTTTTTAGCAGCGCCTTTGCTGATGATGCAGAGTTTGCCGGACGATGTTGAAGTTATCACACATACTTTCCACGGAGCCCGTGATGCGCACTTCCTCTTTCGTTCGCTTTGTTGTTGGTGCTTTCATCTATGGTGTCGGTACGAGCTTAGTCGCTCAAGAACCAGCCGTTGCGGAAAAAGGGCTGGACCCCACCACCATCCAATTCGACGCGATCGACGAACAAGTCGCTCCAATGGCCAAGCTTTCGACGCCTGTGCACACGCCGAGCTTTACCCCAACTCTGTCGCAGCTTCCATCCTCCGCCAAGACTTCGTTGTCGAGTGGTCCCGGACTCCAGCCCATTGTCCCGATGCCACGGCAGCAATCGATCATTGCCGAACCCGTGCTCGCCCAACCCGTCGTCGCTCGTCAAAAAATCGAACAAAAGTCCAGCAAATCAAACGAGTTGAGCCCGCTTACTTTTCGCGTCAACTATCCGAGCGCGATTGTGCTACAGGAACCGCTCGAGGTTCGGATCGAGGTCACCAACCCAAACACCGTCGATGTGAAGGAAGCTCGTTTGATTTTGTCGTTGCCGGCTCACCTGCAATTCAACAGTTCGACTCCCGAGCCGATAACCGTCGGCGACAAGCAAATCGAATTTTCACTCGTGGACTTGCCAGCGGGCAACACTTCCGAGGTGATCGTCCATGTCGTGCCGACGGACAAGCAAGCGATTTCCTTCGAAACTCAACTGATGATTGTCAACCGCGAGCGTGTTGAGATTACGGTTCAGGAACCGGTGCTCGATATTTCCGTGACGGGACCAGAACGTGTGATTGCCGGAGAGGCAGCCGAGTTTTCGGTGACCGTTGCCAACTACGGTGATGGCCCGGCGCGCGCCTTGCAAATCAAGCCTGCGTTGACGAGCGGCTGGCAAATTGTGGAAACCAATGAGAGCGATTTGTCATGTGAAGTTCTGAATCCAGGCGAGCACCACCTTTTCAAAATTCGTGCCGCTTCGGCCGGCGAAGGTTCTGCCAAAATAGAGTTTGTAGTAAATGCCAAAGCCGCGGCGACCAAAGCCGCATCGGCCTCGATCACTGCCGTGAAGCCGGAATTGGAAATTCAGGCTTTCGGCCCTAAAGGTGCATTCGTCAACCACAGCAACGTGTTTGGACTGAAGGTTCGCAACTCCAGCCAAGCCGACATTTCCAATATTCAAGTGCAATTGGGAATTCCCACGGGGGCTGTTGTTCACACTGTCAGCCGCCGATGCAAGGGCGAGGCACTCCCCAATCAACTGAATTGGACACTCGATTCGCTTCGCGCCGGCGAAGAGGTCGAGATCCAGTGGATCGCCAGTTGCGATAAGGTCGGCAACTGTAATTTCGATGTCACGCTAAGCAGCAAAGAAACCAAAGCGAAGACCATCGCGTTGCCAACGCTCATCGACTCGCGCCCGGATTTGTCAATGTCGATCCGCAATGCTCGCGACCCTATCCCAACGGGCGAGGCGACCGAGTATGTCGTTGTGATCGAAAACAACGGGACGAGTCCGGCAAACAAAGTGACCGTGCAAATCGAGTTGCCGAACACTTGGGTCGCCGTATCCAAGGGTGAAACGGAATTGACCCAGCCACAGCGGGCTTTGGATTTCGTCATCGATAGTCTTCCTGCCAACGAGAAAAAAGAATTGCGCTTCAAGGCCGGCAGCAACACGCCGGGTGAATATGTTGTGCGAGCGAAGTTGTCGACAAGCAATTCGCGCATCAGTCTGACCGCCGAAGATAGTACACTCGTCTACAAGACCGAAAGTCAACGCGTCAGCGACAAATCGGGCCCCACCATTCGCTAGGGATTCGCGAGGTTGATCGTTGCGATGGAGTGAACGGGCTACTGATTCACGATGTCCACGTAGATTCTCTTCGCAGAAACGCACGAGTCGGATTGTCCGAATTGGCCGAGCCAAGTTGGGGACTTATCTGTCGTCAAACGGCCAACTAAAATCAGCGGAGACGATTCCGCCGCGGTCGGGAAATTGAGTCACGGCGTCCAAGTTTTCTTTCGAAAGCAAATTCCTTGGCATCCTCGCAGACAGATCTGGAATTGGGAAAGTCCACGTCTGTCCGCGGCTATCGCTACTTCGATTTTGTCATGGCCGGGTTCGTTACCGTCCTGCTCTGTTCCAACTTGATCGGGCCAGGGAAGAGTTGCGAAATCTGGGGCATCGATTTTGGCGCAGGAAATTTGTTCTTTCCCATCAGCTACATTTTCGGCGACATCCTCACGGAGGTTTATGGCTATGCCCGAACTCGCCGCGTGATCTGGGCCGGGTTTGCCGCAATGATTTTCGCCTCGGTGATGGGATTGGTCGTGGTCAACATGCCCGTCAATCCAGACGAAAAATTTAATGCGACGATACAGCCCGCGCTAGAGATCGTTTTTGGTTCGACGTGGCGAATCGTTCTAGCCTCGCTCTTGGGATTTTGGGCAGGTGATTTTGTCAATTCGTATGTAATGGCCCGGATGAAAGTCTTGACCAAGGGCCGGTTCCTATGGATGCGTACCATCGGGAGCACGCTGGTCGGCCAAACCGTCGACAGTGTGATTTTTTATCCCCTCGCATTTGCGGGTCTTTGGGAAACGCGTACGCTTATTAACGTGATTCTGTTTAATTTAGCGTTCAAGGTCGCAGTCGAAGTGGTTTTTACACCTGTGACTTACGTAATCGTGAATTTTCTAAAACGCGCCGAGCACGAGGACTACTTTGATGTCGGTACGGACTTCACACCCTTTTCTTTGAAGGTGTGATTGCGACGACTTGCGATAGTGGAAAACCGCTCGAACTGCGGTAATTCCTGGAAAATTTTTGTTCGGCAGTGAAAGTTGCCTGGAAGCTCTGGCATTTTAGGGGCGATCTGCTGATCGTAAAACTCGTAGCGTCGAGTAAACTATGGGCTGTGAAACTCCTCTTTAAATGAAAGAGACCCTATGAATTTGAGATGGTTGTTACCAGCGGTTGCGGTCTGGGCCGCTGTCCATTTGCCTGCGAAATATTCGCAGGCAGCTCCTCGATTGCTGCAAGAACTGCAGGAGGAAAAAGAGAAAAAAGCCGACGCTCAGGACGAAGAACCGTCGACGCCGGACGGCAAATTAGAGGCGTGGACGAAAGCCTTCGCCGAACAAACTGCTGCCTTTCAAAAAGCAGTACGCGAAGCGAAAACAGCGGAGGAACGCCGCGAAGTAAGTAAACTCGTTCCAAAACCTTTGGAGTTTGTGAAGAAGTTCCAAGGCTTGGCAGACGAGAACCCCAGTTCAGAAATCGCCCTGAAGGCACTGATCTGGATTGCACAAAATGCTCGTGGAACTCCCGCCGCTAAGGAGGCGATGACCAAAGTTCTCGCCGACTATCCGGAAGCGAAAGAGATTGAGAACTTGGTCGGACTTCTGGCCGCTGGGAATCCCGATCCAGATACCGAAACCACTTTGCAGAAGATCATTGAGCAATCGCCTCACGATGTTGTCAAAGCCAAGGCCACCTATGCCCTCGCCAGTGCTTTGAAACGAATCGTCGATCTCAACGACCGCCTGGCCAGCGATGAAAAGATGGCCGAAACGTTCGCCAAACAAATGGGCGAGAAGACGATGGACTACATGACCAAAGTGGGCACCGATACCACCCGCATCGAGGAACTTTACCAAAAGATTGTCGACGAATATCCAGACGTTGAAATGGGACGCCGCACCCTGGGTAAGGTCGCCACGGGCGCATTATTCGAAATGCGAAATCTGGGAATCGGCAAAATGGCACCAGAAATCGAAGGCACGGACTTCGACGAAGTGGCCTTTAAACTCAGCGACTATCGCGGGAAAGTTGTGGTGATCGATTTTTGGGGCGACTGGTGAGGCCCTTGCCGGGCCATGTACCCCCACGAGCGGTCGCTCGTAAAACAACTTTCTGATAAACCTTTTGCCTTGATTGGCGTCAACAGCGACAGTGACTTGGAATCGATCCGCAAGATCGTCGCCGAGAAAAACATTAGCTGGCGCAGTTTCTGGAACGGCAAAGAGGGCACCAGCGGTCCGATTTCAACCGCGTGGAACGTGACCGGGTGGCCTACGATTTACGTCCTCGACGGCGAAGGCCGAATTCGTTTCAAAAACGTTCGTGGCGAAGCCATGGACAAGGCGCTCGAAACCCTTTTCGAAGAAATGAAAGTCGACGTGAAGATCGTTCACGACGAAGAAGAAATGCAAGCGGATTCCGCCAAAGAAGCGGGCAACTTGAAACCGGCCGAAAAAGCGGACAAGAAAAAAGGTGACGAAAAGGCGGAGGTGAAGAACAAGGACGACAAGAAGAAAGAAGATAAATAGTCTATCAGCAACTTGTCCGTAAAACTAAGAACCCCTGCGTGCTTCATGCGCGAGGGGTTTTTTGTTGTCGGTTTGGCAAACCCAAATGTTCCGCGCAAGTGATCGTCTTCATGGCGGCGTCCAGTTACCCGCATTTTCGTCGGCGAGAATCAACTGGCGGTTGTATGATTGCCGCGGACATTCTATTTTTAAATGACTGCCGCCCATAACAACAAAGGACCATGCAAAATGTCGACCAAGCATGAAATGACCAACGCGGTGCGAGAACAATACGCGGCCACTGCCAGAAGTGCCTTGTCGAATGACAGTGAAGCAGTGCGTTCGGTTGCCGCCGCCTTTGGCTATACAGCTGAAGAATTGGCGTCGTTGCCTGCCGAAGCCAATATGGGCCTGTCCTGTGGCAATCCTGTCGCTCTCGCCTCGTTACGACCCGGTGAAGTGGTGGTCGATCTGGGTTGTGGCGGCGGAATGGACGTCTTTTTGGCCGCGAAGAAAGTTGGCGAGACTGGCAAGGTCATCGGTATCGACATGACGGAGGAAATGTTGAGGCGCGCTCGCACCGCTGCCGAACGGAATCACGAAAAGAATGTCGAGTTTCACTTGGCGGAAATCACAAAGTTGCCGTTGCCGGACAATTCAGTGGATTGCATCATCAGTAACTGCGTGATCAATCTGGTGGCCGACAAGGACGCGGCGTTTCGCGAAATGTGGCGGGTCCTGAAGCCCGGCGGACGCGTCGCCCTCAGCGATATTGCCTTGAAAAAAACCTTGCCGCCCGAAATCAAATCCAGCATCGAGGCCTACGTCGGCTGCATTTCCGGAGCGATTTTGATTTGCGACTATCGCCGCATGTTACAAGCAGCGAACTTTGAATCCGTCGTTATCACTGACACGGGAGCCGATCTCAACGTGTATGCCGAAGCGGGCGTGACGGATTCTGTCGGCTGTTGTACGGCCCCAGCGCACAATCAAGTGCAACTTGCCAGTTCGCTGGGCCAACTGCCGATCGCTACTGGCTGCTGCGATTCGACGATGCCGACGGCCGCCAACAAATGTTGCGATTCAACAGTTGCGAGTGACGTCGCCTTCCATGAGCAACTCGGTTCGGTACTCAAGAATTTCGATGCCAACGCCCACGCCGCCAGTGTCCGCGTCCAGGCGCTGAAGTCCCCTTGAGCTCAGAGCGTTGTGCGCATGTAAAAAAAGTTAACGGCGACATTCGATGAACACGTCGACTTGCTGGCCGACAAATAATGAGTCGGGCGAGTCGACGATGTCAAAGAGAACTTGGAGGACTCGGGTGTCGACGCGTTCGGTATTCGCTCCAGAGAGGGAGCGTTTCGGGACGACGAACGGTTCGACACGCACAAATTTAAGGTCGACCGGTTTTGCAGAAGTTCCCCGAATGAAGGCTTTGGCCGCGGCACCGCGTTCAAAGCGAGGAATGTCACTTTCATCGATGTCGACTCGAATGCGCGGTTGCCGCATGTCGCCCAGTACCAACAAGGCCTTTCCCGGTGGAGTGCCCACGAATTCGCCTGGCCGAACATTCACTTGCAGGATCTGACCATCCACCGGCGCGCGAACGAGCGAGCGCTCAATTTCGATCTTGGTCTGTTCGACTTGAGCGGCGATCCTCGCGATGTCCGCTTCGGCGATTGCCAAGTCGGGTCTCCAAGCACCCGCGACGAGCAATGCCAACTCCGCTTGAGCCTGCGATAGTCCGGCAGCGGCAATCTCTTTTGCTTTGCGACTGTCGACGAGTTCGCCTTGAGTAATGGCGGACGAAGCTGCCAAGCGATCGATCCGACGAAACGTGTCGGTCGCTCGATCGAGATTGGCCTGAGCAGCGTCGACTCGATGGCGAGCGGGAACGACCTCTTCGGTTCGAGGAAGTGCCTGGAGACGTGCCAAATTCGCACGGGGGATTTCCAATTGAGCTTCGAGGACGACGAGCTGGGCCTTCAGGTGACGGTCGTCGACACGAAACAGCGGATCGCCCGCCGCGACTTTCTTACCCGTTTCGTCGGGTGCCAAAAAAACTTCGGTGACAACGCCCGACAGGTTCGACCCCAAAGAAATATTTTCGCTTTGCGGTTCAACGATTCCCGAACCGGCAATTGTCAGCGGATAGGGACTGCTCGCCGGAGCTACTGGGGGCTCCAAATTGGGTTTCAATTTCTCCGCGGTCGACATGTGGACGACTCCCAAGACCAATAGCGATCCGGAAATCAGCGGGACCGCCAGAAATTTGATGTATTGGAACATTTCTTTCTCCTCCACTAACGCTAGATGTGGACGTGGGCGTCCGCCGCTTGGGCGCCCGATAATTCGGTTCGTTCAACTTGGCCGTCTGCCATATAAAAAATCCGCTGCCCGAACTGATACACGCGTGGGTCATGGGTCACGATGATCACGGCACGATCTTGCTCGATCGCCACCTGGGACAATAACTGCATCACGTTTTGTCCCGAATGGGCATCCAACGCCGCAGTGGGTTCGTCACAGACCATGATCTTTGGGTGATGGACCAAAGCCCGAGCGATGGCCACCCGCTGCTGCTGTCCTCCCGACAATTGTCGCGGCAACGAATTCACGCGATCGCCGAGCCCTACCGAACCGAGCAGGTCGCGAGCATTGGCGAGAGCCTGATGCCGGGGCAAGCCGTTGATCAATTGCGGAATCGCCACGTTTTCCGCCGCCGTCAATGCGGGCAGCAAATTGTATTGTTGAAACACAAAACCGATGTTGCGTCCTCGAAAACGCACCAACCGATTGCCTCGCAGCGAATTAGTTTGCGTTCCCAGCACATTGATTGTCCCTGAAGTTGGATTGAGCAGGCCGGCAATAATCGAAATCAACGTTGTTTTTCCACAGCCCGATGGACCAACGAGCAAAGTCATTTCGCCGAACCGAACGTCGAGATCGACGCCCCGCAATGCGCTAACGCGAGTATTGCCGCGGCCGAAGTCTTTGGTCACGCTCCGACAGACGACCGCAGAATTGGAGGTTGTTACCAAACTAGCCACGAAACACCACTGCCGGTTCCAGGAACAAGACTTTTAAAGACGCAATGAAGGCCGACAGAAGAATGATCACGAACACGGCGACTCCAACGCCAATCGCTGCCATCGGCATCAAATACAAACCCGCCAGGTGCGTGATGTTCTTGGTGAACTCGAAGAAACCGGCGGTCAAGCCAATCCCGATTCCATATCCCAGCGAGCCAACTACCAGTGCCTGAAGCATGACCATCATCAAAATCCGCCCGTTGGTAACCCCCATCGCCTTGAGCGCACCGAACTGTTTCAGGTTTTCGATCGTGAACAGATAGAATGTCTGGCCCGTGATTGCTGCGCCCACGATGAACCCTAAGGTAATTGTGATGCCGAAATTTACAGGAATCCCTGTTGTTTCCAGGAAGTAACGAATCGTTTTCCAAAAGAACTCGTCGCGAGTCAAAGCGCTGAGGCCCGTTTGCGCGTTAATCCGCTGGCAAACTTCCGATACGTCGACGCCTTTTTTGGGCTCTGCCAGGATGTAGTTCATCAAGTTTCTTTTTCCCGGTACGAAACCCTGTGCTGTGGAATAGCGTGTGTAGATCATGGGCAAAGTTGTGAACGGAGGCGAAGCCTTACAGATCCCTACCAGTTTGGCTCGGTGATCATTGAGCTCAAAGACCCTGCCGATTGCATAGGGCTGACCCGGCCACATGTATTCGTAACCCGCCTTGTCGACGATCACGGCATCCGGTTGCTTCAGATTCGCCAATTCTCCCATGATCATTTCCTGCGGCGCACCGACCATCGTGTTGTCATCCAAGCCCATCAACAAAGTGGCGCGGTAATTCCCCTGATCGGCCCGCGCAGCAACTTGCCCTTGATAGAGACGCACCGCCCATTCAACGCCTTCAACTCCACGCACCCGCTCCAATTCCGTGTCAGAAATGGCCGGGGCCTCGTCAATGAAGCGCGTTCGGGAGTCCATCACCCACAGAGACGCGTCGCGAACATCGAGGATTTGGCTGGCGGTTCGCCGCATAATGCCGGCGAAAATAGACACTTGCTGGGCCATCAGCAGCGTGGCAAACGAAATGCCAAAGACCAGCCCCAGATACTTGGCGGTATCCCCCAGCAACATGCGCAAGGCAACAATGTTCACGTTCGAGCCCTCGCGGGAGATTTTTTTTTGCTTGGTTTGACGGTGGAACGGAAACGCGCGCTGACCGTAAGCCCGCGAATGAGGCCGTCAACCAGTGCTTGCGCGGTTCGCCGCACGGGGACCCATTTCACCCAGTCGTCGCTCCCTTTGACGATGTGCAACGAAACAACGCCGTGAACGCCTGCGAAAAAAATCTGGGCGACTTCGTCGGCATTTTTGAACTGGGGCAGAAAACGTCGCTGCTCCAATCCTTGCGCTACGGTCACCCTTAAATAGGCGTAGCAATCCTGCGATGGATTCCCTTTTTCGACGAATCGGCCTTTGGGAATGGAATGCAGGGAAGTCAAAAACATCAGTCGATAATGATCGCGATGCCCAAGTCCAAATTTTACAAACGCCATCCCCATGGCCCGAAGGCGTTCGATCGGATCTTGTACTCGCCCGATCCGCTCAAAGTTTTTTCGAAACTGAAAAAATTGCCGGTCCACGACTTCACCGAGCAGGCCTTCTCGATCCGGAAAATGAATGTACAACGTGGTCGCGGTATAGCCGATCTGATCCGCCAGCTTCCGCATGGAAAATCTGTCAAGGCCTTCACGGAGCAACAAATCCGTCGCCGCGTTCAGAATTTTTTCCCGCGTCGCCAATCGTTCGGTTTCCCGGCGGGTTTTGACCGTCGACGGAAGTTTTGAGGATTCTTGCCGAAGCATCGTTGAACTTTCGGAATCGAAAAAGGCTCGACGGGGTCTCGCCACGTTGCTAACCGCTTTCGGTTAACGCTGTTAACATACTTAACACTGTTATTGGTTGATGGACAGAAATCAAGGGCCAGCGGAGTGCATTTGAAGAATATCCGGCATTTTTGCCGGCTTTTTCAGCCATTGGGGACGGAGATTTTTCCAAACGGATGTTTGGTTTGAGCAATTCAAACGGTGGGATCGGAAGGATCGTGCGCCGGCGAAGACGCGCTAGTCGGTTTCTTCACCGAGCTTTTTGCGGATGGTCGTTCGATGCACTCCCAGCCATTGCGCAGCACGGGAGTAATTGCCACCGCACTGGTCCAACGCCGCTCGAAAGACGGGGCGCTCGACGAGTTGCATCAAGTTGTCAAAAACACTGCCCATTTGCGATTCGTCTTGCAATTGCGTGCGCGTCCAGAGCTGCAGCCATTCGCTCAAGATTCGCGAATCTGTGGGGTTCAAGTCCGGCGCCGTTGACTGGTCCGGCAGGAGCGACCCGAGAGCCGTGGGTAAGTGTGAAACATCAATCCACGGTCCTCGGCAAACCACAATGGCATGTTCAATGGCCTGACGCAGCTCGCGGACATTGCCCCACCACGGTCGCGACTGCAGTTCGCCAATCGCGGCAGCTGTCAACTGCTTGGGAGCTGCCGAATTTCCGCTGACCTGGCGGAGGAAGTGATTGGCCAGGAAAACAATGTCGTCGCGGCGATCGCGCAGAGGTGGAATCTCGATTCGAAATGCCGCCAGTCGATAGTACAGATCGTGTCGAAATCGCCCCTGCCTCGACCAGTCCAGCAAGTTTTGATGGGTCGCCGAAATGATCCGAAAATCGACCTCGCGAATGTCGTTGGAGCCCACTGGCGAAATCTGTTTCTGCTCGACCGCCCGCAGCAGTTTCACCTGCAGCGGAACGGGAATCTCGGCAACCTCATCCAAAAATAGAGTGCCGCCGCCGGCTTGCTCGATGAGTCCGATTCGATTTTGATCCGCGCCCGTGAAGGCACCTTTGATATGCCCAAACAATTCGCTTTCCGCTAGTCCAGGAGAAAGCGCAGCAACGTTCACGACAACAAACGGATGGCCTGATCGAGCCGAATGCTGATGTATGGCCGCGGCAACCAATTCCTTGCCGGTGCCGCTTTCCCCGCCAATGAGGACATTCGCATCCGCAGATGCTGCCAGGGCGATGTTAATGAATAAGTTCTGCATCGCGGTCGAGTTTCCCTCAAGCTGACCGGAGGCCGTCGGTTGCGACGTCAGCGCTGACGGTATCTGGGCGATGCTGATCGCGCGCCGCAACAAGTCGAGAACATGCTTCAATTCAAAAGGCTTTAGTAAATAGTCGGCCGCTCCCTGGCGGACAGCATGCACTGCAGTCTGCAAATCGCCGAAGGCAGTCATCACAATGATGGGACGCAGTTCGTGATATCGGCGAAACTCGCTCATTGCCTCGAGCCCAGACAGTCCCGGCAATCGCACGTCGGTCACAATCGCCGCAAAAGTTTCCTGTTTGCAGAGTTCAATAGCAGCTTCCGCCGAACTGGCTTCGATTACTTCACAAGGGACCGTGTCCGCCAATTGCCGAAATCCCCAGCAGATTGTGGGCTCGTCATCGATGACCAAGATTTTCGGTAGCGTGTTGCGTGGGTTCGCCAATTCAAGCTCTCTCTTTCTGAATCGTAAACTCAAAACAAGTCATCGAATTCTGTCGGCTCCAGCGGATTTCGCCGCCATGCTGTTCCGCAATCTGCCGCGCCATCCACAAGCCCAATCCAACTCCTCCAGGCTTGTCGGTGCAAAATGGTTCAAACAGCTGGGCAATCATCGACGCGCTCAGTCCCGGTCCGGTGTCCCAAACCTGGATCGAAAGCCCTTGGTCAGTTGAGTTTACAACTTTCATATGCACCGCCGGTCGAACTTCATGGTGGACAGGGTCCAATTTGGATTCCGCAGGAGCCCCGGCTTGCCCCTCACCCAAGCTGATTGGTCGCCCGGTGCCGACAGAGGCCGCTTCAATGCCATTGGTAATCAAGTTGGCCAGCAATTGCTGGAGCGCATCGAAATCACCACTCAATCGATTCGTCGCGCCTTCCAGATCGAATGACAAGGACACCCCCCGATGTTCGGCAATCGGCATCAACAACTCCCGGCAACTGGTTAACAACTCGGTCACCGAGATTTCGCGACGAATCAATTGTCCTTCATCAGGCGATTGTAGAAACTGCTGCAACTGATGTTCCATGACTTTGAATTGCCGCAGGGCCATTTGGAGGCTTTCGCCATTACTGTCGTTCGAAAAACATTTTGTCGCGTGGATCTCTACAGCCATTTTTGCTCCCGTCAGGGCATTGCGAAGTTGATGGGCAACGCCGCTTCGAAGCAAGCCCCGCAACCGCAGTCGCTCCGTCTTCCGAATCTTGGCTTCGTAGTTCGAAAGTTTGTCCGACATCGCCCGCACAGCCAAAGCCAATTCGCGCACTTCCAAGGTAGACGAATCGATCGGCAGTTCTGGAAATTCACCATCCGCAATTCTTTCCACCTGGTTCCGCAGTTCGCGAATCGGCCGCGTGACCCGTGTGGCCAGCCAGGAAACCAGAATCACCGTCGCAACCAAACTCAAGATCCCCAGGCCCAGCACAGGCTGAATCGCTTGCCGTTGTCGATCCATGAATTTGGCTTGCGGGAACAGGATGATCAAACGATCGCCAGCACCCTGAGTTAGGTTGCGGCGCGAAATGGACATGGCATAGAAGGGCTGTCCGCCAATAATCGTAGTCTGCTTGCTCAGCCCCGATTCCTCAGAATCCAACGGCAGGTTTTCCCACCAGCGTGGCACTGCAGCAGCGGGCTGCCAAGTGGACTCCAACACCTCGCCACGCCCGTTGATGAGCAGATATTCTGCTCCCGTCAAGCCCCGCATCTGTTCCAGTACCGACGAGGTCACCGGAAAATTGCTGGAGCCGAGCGTTTGGGCGACCTGTTCAATGCGGCCGCTGATCTCCCGTGACTGCAACCGAGCCGCCATCCAGCCGAAAACGCTGATCAAGACGATTTGCGAAACGACGACGCAAGTCAGAATCGGCAGGAGTAATTGCTTGCGCAACGAATGGGATTGCATGTTTAGACAGCGCTCCAAGCGAATTCGCGCCATCCATGACTGACAAGTTTTTGACAAGAATTCGTTCGCATACTTAATCTGTTGACCCAGCCTGCCCGAATCTTCGTTCGATACCGAGCTTCATTTTAGATCAGGATGCCGCCACCGGTAGGCAGTGTCTTTTTGCGACGAAAAATGGCACTGAAGTTGGTGATTATCCGCAAGGGCTATTCGGCTTCGTCGGTAATGTTTGCCACGGTCAAAACACGTGGGAATGGGAATCCGTGCATCAAAAACATGTTTGTTTCGGGAGTCGTCGTTCTAATTTGTTGTTTCGACCATGCCGGGACCGCTGCTTTTACGTGCGGTGATTGGTTCGTTCCGGCCTACCGAGATGTCATCCTGTTCGACAGCATTGTCAATTGAACCGACGGCGGACATTCTTTTGGCGCAAACGACTCCGCAAAAACTGCGGACTTACCATGTTGGTCGACTTTGGAACGCCAATTGCTGTACTGGGAGGCTTTGGCGACCCGAGAAAGGTTGTTTAGAAGTAAAGTCAAAGCGGAACAGCAAAATGACCATCAAAGCAAGACGCGGATTTACATTGATTGAGTTGTTGGTTGTGATCGCGATCATTGGTATTCTCGTCGGCCTTTTGTTTCCGGCAGTGCAATCGGTGCGCGAGGGCGCTCGGCGAACGCAGTGCCTGAACAATATTCGACAAGTGGCCTTGGCCAGTCTGATTTACGAGTCGGCCCGTCAATCGTTTCCGCCCAGCATGAATGCTCCCGTGGGAGGCATTTTTCCCACGAGCAACGGTTCTTGGGGTATTTTGGGTAGAATTTTGCCGTTTGTGGAAGCTGAAAATGCGGCTACCCTGGTCAATCTGGAAGTCGGCTACGACCAGCCTCCCAATAGCACCTCGGGCGTCCCCCAATTGCGCATCCCGACCTTTATGTGCCCATCCGACGTGAACGATCAAATGAGATTGAAAGCCGATGGGACGCCACATTCTTATCCACTGAATTATGTTGGCAATTTTGGCACGTGGTTTGTGTGGGACCCGGCGACTGGTCGCGGCGGGGATGGGTCTTTTCATCCGAATTCAAAGCGCAAGCTGCGTGACTTTTTGGACGGCTCAACAAACACGCTGCTCTTTTCCGAGAGTCGGGCATTTACTCCGTACGCCCGAAACCTGACGGGCGTGTCAGCAACGCCACCCACTTCGGCTGCCGACATTGGGCCGTTGATTTTGGCAGCGTCCGAGAAAAAACTGGGTTTGAACACCAATGATAACACCGGTCACACGGAATGGCCCGATGGAGCGGTGCATCAATCCGGATTCACCACAGCGATGACACCCAACACGAACGTGGAGGTTACCGTATCGGGAGTTGTCTACAAACATTGCGACTTCAACTCCCAACGAGAAGGCCGCCACTTGACCAATCCAACGTATGCAGCCATAACCGCTCGCAGCTACCACCAAGGGGATCTCGTCAATGTGTCGATGGCCGATGGCAGCACTCGCAATATTACTGCCGCCATCGATCTCTCAATCTACCGCGCCCTCGGCACCTGCCGCGGCGGCGAGATTGCCCGCAGCCTTGATTAAGTCACGAACAATTACGGCGGCTATTAGCTTGAAACGGTATCTGCTGTGTGACTTGATTGTGCAATCGAGATATAGGGATCTGGGAAATTGAGATTTCGAATGTCGAGAAGCAGGAGTAAGTAAGAATGTCCAGATTTTTTCGAAAATGCTCTTCGGCCGAACACTATTGAATAACGGTTGCTGCCCGATTTGGTGGTTGCCATTCTCTTTGCGACAACAGGTGAACGATGATACTTCGAATTCTGGTTTTGGTGCCTTGCGTTTTATTGAGTAGTGTGACGCTTGCTCAACATCCAGTTGAGATCGATGCTCAAAAGCAAAAACAGGT